>BNJV01001218.1_pt1 | contig 26881 bp, 35 predicted proteins | sample 8540591 | NCBI WGS metagenome assembly BNJV01 (sample SAMD00202457, study PRJDB9452) | human saliva metagenome | host: Homo sapiens | reverse complement strand
GTGCGCAACATGGCAGAAGCGCGCAGATTCCAAGACCGCTTTTGTCGCGCCCTGACTGATGGACTATCGATGCCCACATTCGTCCCGACGAACCTCAGAACCCGCACCGGCTCTCTCTCCCAGCCTGCCGGAGAGGAGAATGCAGCCGATGTCGACGAGGAATAACGCATCGGTCTGCATACATCAAATTCAACCGCCCGAAGACAAACGAAATTTGTCTTCGGGCGATTATTTTCACCACAAACATAAGAACTTTGGAGCTACACACGTTTTGGGGACAGTATCATAAAGTCCCGTTCTTCGTTTCGATTTCTCGCATCTCTTGTCTGCGCCGAGCAAGCGCAGAGAAAGACAAATTGCCCGGTTTGTGCAGAACAAACCGGGCAATATATAGGTATGTTGTCAGCCGTGGCTAAGCCGGTAGCCGCAGTGATTAAACCTTGTTGCGTACGCGGTCGTCGAAGGCTGAGAGAGCAGCCTTTGCGCCTTCGCCCATGGCCACAATAATCTGCTTGTAGGGCACCGTCGTGCAGTCGCCGGCTGCATAGACACCGACTTTCGATATGCGGCAGGTGGCGTCGACCACAACCGCGGCGCGAGAGAAGTTCGAGGGCTTCGGCGAACGGCTGGGTGTTGGGCGCCAGACGATCTGAACGAAGACACCATCGAGTTCAATCGCGTTCCGCATCGTTGGTGCGGTCTTTCACGCGCACACCGGTCACTTTTTGACCGTCGCCCAGCTACAGCAGTGGTTTGCGAGGGTGAAGATCACGTTGCCGAGACTCTGGCCTTCTTGCAGCACTTCGTCGGCAAGGAGATGGTCGGCAAATCTCGAGGACGGTAACGTGTGAGCAGATGCCTGCGAGGTCAATCGCAGCTTCCACACCCGAGTTACCACCGCCCACAACGGCCACGCGTTTGCCCTTAGAACGGTCATCGCAGTGAGGGGCAGAAGTGCACACCGCGACCGAGGTAATCGGCCTCGCCGTCGACGTTGAGTTTTGCGCCAGCCGGCACCCGTGGCAATCACAATTTGTTTCGAGAGAACACTTCGCCGCCCTGATGTGCAGCTCTTTCACCTCACCGTCGAGGTTCCGCGCTCCACTTTGCGGTTTACGAAGAGATCGATAGGGATAGATCTTCGATGTGTTCGCCCGAGATGTTGTGCCAATTCCGGTCCGGTTGTCTTTGGGAACGGAGATGAGGTTTTTCGATACCCCACGGTGTCATTGACCTGACCGCCGAGACGTTCGGCCACGATGGCCACGTGCAAGCCCTTTGCGTGCCGAGATAGATCGCCGCCGCACTGCCGGCGGGCGCTAGCCGCCCACCACTAACGAGATCGTACGAACGCTCGATTTTTCCGCGGGGCATGCTCCGTCGTCGCCGAAGTTTCTTCTCGAGTTCGTCGAGAGCAGTTGCGAGAGTTCACCGCGACCGCTGTGCACGAGTTTGTCTCCACTGAACACGGCGGGCACACCTTGAAGGTGAGTTGGTTTACCTCGTCTTGGAACAGCGCACCGTCCACGATTTCGTGCGTGAAATCCGGGTGGTTGAGCGCGATGATATTGAGCGACTGCACCACATCGGGGCAGTTGGTGCAGGTCAAGAGACGTAGGGTGGTGAGATGAATCGGGCCAAATGCGGAGGCTTGGATGCGGCGAACGAGGTCTCATCGGGCAGGTTTTTGCCCTTGCCGTCTGCGTTGAGGATGGCCAACGGGAGCGAGCGAAGTGAACTCGTGTCCGCCGGGGATGCAACGGAAAACGACGCCGGTGTTCGCCATCGTCCTTTGAGCAGCTTCACTTCGAAAGCCCGGCAGGCTTCATGCTGTTCGACAACGAGGTGATCGGACGTCGTAGCAAAAGTCTGAAAAGAAGGACTTGAGTTCGGCAGTATGCGGGTTGGCGCTGTCGGTGTAGAGAGCGAGCGTGAACTGCGCGTTGAGTTCGGCGAAAAATCGAGCGAACTTGTTGGAGGAGAGCTTGATCGAGCATGTCTGTTATTTTGAAAAAGGCAAAAAGTGGCGGTGCTCATCTGAAAGATGAACGCCCGCCACACCTACAAAATGAAAACCTATTAACGTGTGTGTGAAGCTGATTAGAGCTTACCTACGAGGTCAATGCTGGGTTTGAGCGTCTGTTTCGCCTTCTTTCCACTTAGCGGGGCAAACCTCGCCGTCGTGAGAAGCTACGAAGAGCGCAGCTTCAACCTTGCGCAGGAGTTCTTCGGCGTTGCGGCCGATGCTATTGTCTTGGATCTCAGCAACCTTGACCTTACCCTCGGGGTTGACCAAGAACGTACCGCGATAGGCCGTACCTTCTTCTTCGATGTGCACACCGAAACCGCGGTCAATACGCCCGTGGGGTCTGCGAGCATCGGGGTAGTGATCTTCTTGATGCTGTCAGAAGCGTCGTGCCATGCCTTGTGCGTGAAGTGAGAGTCCGTGCTCACGGAGTAAACCTCTCACGCCGAGCTTTTGGAACTTCTCGCTACTGTTCGGCGAGGTCTACCAACTCCGTGGGGCACACGAAGGTGAAGTCAGCGGGGGTAGAAGAAGAAGATAGCCCACTGCCGGCGATGTCGGCGTTGCTTACTTCTTTGAAAGATCCGTTATGGAATGCCTGAACCTTGAATTCAGGAGCTTGTGCGTTGATAATGGGTTGCATATAGATAATATTTTTGAGTCTATGTTCGTTGTTTCTTGTCGTTTTTGACGCTTTGCAAAGATAGGCACTTCTCAGACATAGGCAAACAGATAATCTCTATTTTGACAATTGAGAATGGCTATTTATGCCCAATTATCTGTCTGTGATTTTCAGAGAAATGAGAGAGAAGTTTTGACTGAAAACTCCTCTGTTTTTCTCGAGTCGTGTCGAGCATGAAATGGATTCTGTTGCGCGGGATTGTAGGTGTGGGGAGTTATGAATCCACTCAGTGTTCAGAACTCTTATGTGTGAGATAGAGTGCGTGTGGAAATGAGGAGGATGCCAATGCCCAAAATAGAAGTTGGAGAATCGAATCGTATTTCATACTCAATGAGTGCTCGAAAAACGACACGATGAGAATCATAAGAATCACTTTTGCCCAACGCTGTCTTCAAGTCATCAATGCTTTTTACCACGAGCCAATTAGGTCGTTCCTCTTTGTTGCGGTTCACTACGTCGATCTTGTTGATGAAAGAGCTCATAGATGCCCAAAGCGAAGATGAAAAAAGCACCGTTGAGAAGAGGAAAAATGTCGATGGCCGATACGAAATTCTGCCACCAAATGGTGATCGTCGATTTGATTTTTACCCACGTTGGTCGAGAAATAGTAGACCCCTCGACTAATGTTGATTGTTCCTTTCGCAAATAGAACGATTGAGGCGATGAGCGAACCGATTACAGCCAGAAAGGTAGTAAAGTCGAGTGCCATAGAGGAATTGCTCAAAAAGGAGAGTCTTGCGACTTTTGAAATTGAGAATGGAGGGATAGTGATGGATCGCGTGCGCAACTCGGAGAGCAAGAGTTGATCTGTTCGATCTAAGCTCGCCTTGGCTTTGGATATGCGCGCGCAACCATTGTGCTTCTTGCTCATCGACCACCCCGGGTGAATCTTCGTCTTCAAGTAGGAAACGAGTGATGGTATCAATGAAAGAAAGTACGCCAATTCGGGGAATTTGCTTTTTATGTGGAGAATTGCTTTTTGATCGTAAACAGAAAGTTGGCTTCTTCGAGCGATATTTGTTGGTCGGCCTGAATTTCTTCTTGAAGACGGTCTATGATGGATTGATCTATGTATCCAATTTCAATAGCGTCCTTTTCTGATCTCCTTTTAATGTTGTCATTGAGGGTGTGTTTTGTATAGAGAAAGAATCTTTGAATTGTCGTTCTCTTCTTTTGCGTGTCGTGTTTTTTGGCTGTTGGCCTCTCGCGGCTGTGGCGAGCGCGATCTGGCTCGTGTTTTGAGCGCTCTGGCTTCGTGTAGTGTGGGGGAGTGCCCGGGAGGAGGTGGAAAACCGGTGCGAGCGGCGTTGTGCAATGAGTGAGCAAATCGTGGCATCTCCCGTGAGAGGAGATGCCACATTCACTTCCCTAAGCTCATCAACGCTTGAGGTTTCCATTTCTTTTTCTGCTGTCGCCGAGCGGATACGGCACGTAGTTCATGTCGGGCGTCCAGGTGCCGCTGACTGCGACCGCTTCGGTGGCGGTGAAGCCGGGGCAGCCTCGATCGGCGCGTTGGCTACGCGGCGGGCGAAGGTGTTTTGAGATCGTCCATGCGGAGTTGGTCGGCGCGGCGCGTCACGAGCGACAGCCAGTGGCCGGCCACTTCCCAGCCGTGTTCGTCCCAGCAGGCTTTAGCCAGCTGTTCGGCGTTCATGGCGTCGATTTTCTACGCCGTCAACACGTTGACTGTCGGCGGCATTCACGGCACGGGCGCGCACCTTCTTGAGACATTGTTTGGCCAGCGTGAGGTCGCTCTTGCCGGCACGGGCGGCACTTTCGGCGTACCACAGCAGCACTTCCGGATAGCGGATCACGCGGTGGCGCTGATCGTTGATCATGCCGCGCCATTTCTTCTTCGTGTAGTCATAAGGGTGCGGCGATCGGTTGGTTCTTATCGTCGGCATTGACGGTGAAGAGCGAGAACATGGGGTGATATTCCGGGATCACCGCATTCCTTTTTGTCGGCTTGAGATCGGTTTGCCGTCGGTCGTTGCCCACCAATCATAGAGATGTTTCTCCTTTGAGAATCTGGGGGATCGTAGGGTGGCTGCTTGCGAGGGTCCGTCCGGGCATGCGCTTCCAGAAAGCGATTTCGCCCCAAGCGTCGCCCCAGCCTTTCAGACTTTCGAAGAGCATCGTGCTGGTGAGTTCTGAATCGCGCGACCAACTGCGGTCGGGAGAGTTGTTGATGCCGAGAATTGTCTCCTTATTATAGTTGTTGCCCATCGAGTAGACATTCTTCCACTCGGGATCCGTGTTGTGATTGTAGGTGCCGTTTTCCACCCCTTGATCACTGCTTCCGCCGCTTCGGCCGCTTTGGCGTAATACTCCTGTCCTTTGTTGAGCGGATAGCCGGCCATGGCCATGTAGACGGCGGCCAGGGTAGACTTGACGGCTTGTTGCGTCACATACACGTCGCAACCGAACATATTGCGGGGCTCACCCTTGCAGGCAGGTGGGAGATTCAGTTCGATTCGGCCTTGGTCAGATCGTCGACAATGAGTTTCGTACACGCCTTCGACGTCGGTCAGTTGCGTTTTTGCCCCCGTCCGATCGGCTGTTGCAGGCTGACGGGCAGCGGGCCGAAGACGCGTACCAGATAGAAAGTAGGCGTAGGCGCGCCAGAAAGTGGGCTTGTCCGAGGGCGATGTTGCGCTCGGTGGCAGAAGTCTTCGTGCGTACGGGCGTTGTCGATCACGATCATTGGCCAATTGGATGATCTTGTAGATGCTGATTCCACGCTGCCTACCACGCTCTTGTTGTCGGCCGAGGCGCGGAAAGCGTCGAGCTGTGCGCAGGCTTGTTTGTTCGATCCCGGGTTGGCTGTGATGTCATCACCTTGCCATTGGGGGGTATTGCATGTTGGTGTACGACTGCGATTGCGTCACTTGCGCGAGCAGGGCGTTGACACCCGTGTCGAGTTCGTCTTGCGTGGAGTAGAACGTCTTGGGAGTGAGGCGTCCTTGGGTTCCTCATCGAGGAAATCAGAGCAGGCTCGCGGTGCCGAAGAGGGTCGTGGCGAGAGGCGGCGAAAGAATATGTGCGTTTCATGATGAAGATCGGAATTAGAAGGTGAAACGAGCGCCGAGTGTGAAGGTGCGCGGGAAGGGATAGCCACCCATGTCGACACCATTTTCGTAGTCGGCGTTACCGAACGAGAAACCGGCGGGATCGGAGCCCTTGTAGCCCTGTGATGGTGAAGAGGTTTTGCACGCCGAACGAGAGGCGGATGTCGGCAAACTTGGTTTTGCGCCTTCGTCAGGTTGTAGGCGATGCTGATGTTTTCGGCGCGGAAGTAGTCGGCATTTTTCCACCCACTTGCTCGAGTTGCCGTAGTTCAAGTTGTCTTTGGCATCGAGGGCGGGCATGGTCTTGCCGCGGTTTTGTTCGGCCGAAGCACCGGTGACGAACATATTCTTCGCATAGTCGCGATCGGTCACAAACATCGAGGCGCCGGGCATGGCGTTCATCGTGAAGCGCGCGATGTTCAGGCGTTGGGCACCGAAGGCGGCGTTGAAGAAGGCGTTGAACTCCCATTGTTTGTAGCGAATCGTGGTGTTCCAACCAAAAGGTTACGTCCGGGATTGGCGCAACCCGATCGACGCGGCGGTCGCCGGCGTCGATTTTTGCCGTTGCCGTTGAAGTCGGTGTATTTGTCCTTACCGTTCTCGTCGATGCCTTCCCAAACATAGCCGTAGAAGGTGCCGACCGCTTCGCCTTCCTTGACGATCGAAACCGGATCGACGCTACCTGCCGCAGGGAGAGGAGCCGTAGAGGATGGGTTCTTCGGCGGTGAGTTTCACCACTTCGTTCTTGTTGTACGAGAGATTCAACGTCGCAGTCCATTGCCAGTCCGTGGTTTGGAGAATGCGTTCCGTCAAGCTCACATCGATCCCCTTGTTGGTGATTTCGCCGGCGTTCACCCAGTAGCCTTGTGCGCCCTTGTAGCCCGGTTGTTGGCGACGACGGAGGGCATCGTAGGTGTGTTTCGAGAAGAAGTCGACACTCAGTTCCAGGCGGTTGCCGAAGAAACCGAGATCAAAGCCGAAGTCGGCCTGATGGGTGCGTTCCCACGTGAGGTCGGGCGTGGCGATGGCGTTGAGACTGGTAGCCCGGTGAAGTCGGACTTGCCGCCGAAGTTGAAAACCGATGGGCGTGAGGAGGCCGAGTGTGGAGTAGGGCGAGATGTTTTGGTTGCCGATCACACCATAACTACCGCGCAATTTCAAATTGCTCATCGTCGAGCGCAGTGGGCGCATGAAGTCTTCGTTCAGCACAGACCATGCCACGGCCACAGAGGGGAAGTAGCCCCACTTCTTGTTGGTGAAGCGGCTCGAACCGTCGGCACGGAACGTACCGGTGAGCATATAGCGGTCGGCATAGTTGTAGATCACGCGACCCACACCCGAGAGGAGTGCATAGGATTCGTAGCTGTTGCCGGCGGTGCGCACGGCAGCGTTGTTCACATCCCAGTAGCCCACCGATTCGGCCTTGAGGTCGTTGCCACCGATGCGCATGTTGCGGCTTTCGCTCTTCGTGGCTTCGTAAACGGCCGTTACGGTCAGTGCGTGGTCGCCCCACTTATTATTATAGGTAAGGTTGTTGGTGGTTTGCAGCATGAGGTGGAAGTGGTCGCCGTTGCTCATGCTGTTTTTGCCCAGTCCCATGCGTTTGGGACGGAAACCATAGTTCTTGCTGTCGTGGTAGTCGAGACCGTTCGTGGTGGTGAAAGGTAAATCCGTGGCCGAGGTTGAATTTGAGATCAAAACGGCCGTTGACGGTGTGCATCATGTGCTCGCTCTTCACGGCGGTGAGCAGGGCGTAGGGGTTGTCGGCGCTGATGCTGTTGTAGGGTCGTGGGCGAAGGTGATGCCGTCGGCCCTCGTACATGTCCATCGTGGGCGAATAGTTGAGCATGTGCACGAGGGGGTTGCCCACGTTCATGCCGAAGAATCCGTTGCCGTGGCCTTGCATGCGCGCGGCTTGGATGTCGGTGGTGAGTTCGAGCCAGGATACGCTTTGGTGTGTACGTTGGTCTTCGCGCTGTAGCGTTCGTGCTCTGTGCCCACGACCACACCTTCGCGCTTCATGTAGTTGGTCGACACATAAAATTGCGTGTCTTCGTTGCCCTTGCTGAGCGAGAGTTTATAGTCCTGCGTCACGCCCGTTTGCAGCATCATGTCTTGCCAGTCGATACCGGGCTTGCTGCCGTCGAGATAGGGCTTGAGGGCTTCGGGAGGATTGCCGTTGAACTTGTATTGCTTGAGCAGTTCGGCATATTCGCGCGTGCCCATCATTTTGGGCATGTGGGTGGCGTTGCCCACACCGACCGAAGCGTCGAAAGTGACGAGCGTTTGGCCGGCCTTACCGCTTTTGGTTTGGATGAGCACCACGCCGTTGGCACCGCGGCTACCGTAGATGGCCGTCGACGAGGCGTCTTTGAGCACCCTGCATGCCGGCGATGTCCTCGGGGTTGATGCCGTCGAGACCGTTCTCGCGCACCACGCCGTCCACCACGTAGAGCGGTTCGTTGGTGTTGTGGATCGAGCCCGTACCGCGCACGCGAATCTTCACGCTACCGCCGGGAATACCACTGTTGACCACCTGCACACCGCTCACACGGCCTTGGAGGGCGTCGCTCACGCGGGTGATGGGTTGGTCTTTGAAGGCTTTTGAGTCCATCACGGCCACCGATCCGGCCAAATCGGCCTTGCGCACCGTGCCGTAGCCGATGACCACGGCCTCGTTGAGCGAGTTGTCGTTGGGCTTGAGGGTGAGATTCAGCTGTGTGCCGGTCACCGTCACCTCCTGACGCTCATAGCCGATGTACGACACTTGGAGCACGGCACCCGGTTTGGCCTGAAGAGTGAAGCGACCCTTGGCGTCGGTGGTGGTGCCCTGCGTTGTGCCTTTCACGCGGAGGGTCACACCGGCCAAGGCTTCGCCTTCGGTGTCCACTACCGTGCCCGTCACTTGTTGACGAGGTTGGGGCTTTTGCGTGCTCTGTGCGGGGGCATTGTTTTCATGGGGAGCCGTGGCGGCCTGAGCCGTGGTGGCCAAAAGGAGACCCAAAGAGAGGGGTAAGGCGCATTTGGCGAGGGATTGATACCAGAACGGACGGTGCGCTACCGGAAGTGGACTCTTTGTTTTCATGTTATTTTGTTTTGATGAACAAAGTAGAAGATGGTTGTGCCGCGAATGTAGTGTGTTTTATTGAAATAGACAAGTAGAGTTGTCAAAAAAATAGGTGATAGGTGGTATTTTTCTAAGGTGTACTTGTCAGAATATGGTGTGTAGTGTTAATTCTAATGGTGTAAAGTTGTTATTATTCTGGGTCTTTTTGTCCGTATTCTCTGTGCTTTTTCGCGACAAACTGATTAGTTTTTGGGTTCATTGCTGTGCGTTTGTTGATTTCTATTCGCGACTATTGCTGTCCGGTGAAATATGTACTTTTTGCTCATGTGACTAGCGATTTTTTGCAACAAGCAAAGTCACAAAAAGAGGCTGAAATCCTGCGAGAGGGTTTCAGCCTTATTTTATCGTCGTAAAAACCTTTTACCGGATCTATATATTGTAAGGGCTCGTAAACGTGTGATGAGTTGGCTTGGGAGTTAAGGGCTTCATCCCAAGGATTCTAATGCTGCTAAAAAGGATCCGAGCCCACTAATGTCTACTAAAGTATCCCCATTCGGTTATCCATTCAGGCGTCTGTGTATTTCTCGTTGAAGTTCGCAGTTCCTGGGAGGAGGTGCACTCGTAGAACATAGTGTCTGAAGCAAAAATAATTTCTGAAGGAAAACTCAAAATTGTCGTCAACGCCGAACAATCATAGAACATCTCCTCTATATTCTTCAACTAAAGTTTTGAAAATTGACAGGTCGAGTGCGTCAAAGTCGCAACCATCGAACATCCAGTACATATCCGTCACCTTTGCAGTGTCAAAGTTGGAGAGGTCGAGCGCTCGTCAAAGATTCGGCAATCAAATAGAACATCAAGCTCATATCCGTCACCTTTGCAGTGTTGAAGCTGGAGAGGTCGAGCGCCGTCAAAGATTCGCAACCACTCGAACATCCAGCTCATATCCGTCACCTTTGCAGTGTCAAAGTTGGAGAGGTCGAGGGCTGTCAAAGATCTGCAACCATCGAACATCCTGCTCATATACTTCACCTTTGAAGTGTCAAAGTTGGAGAGGTCGAGCGAAGTCAAAGATTGGCAACGCTCAAACATCCTGTTCATACCCATCACCTTTGAAGTGTCAAAGTTGGAGAGGTCGAGGCGTCAAAGATCTGCAAACCTTTGAACATCACCCACATATTCTCCACCTTTGAAGTGTCAAAGCTGGAGAGGTCGAGCGAAGTCAAGATTGCAACCCTTGAACATCCCCCATATTCTCCACCTTTGAAGTGTCAAAGCTGGAGAGGTCGAGCGAAGTCAAAGATTGCAACCTGAGAACATATCCGATATTCTCCACCTTTGAAGTGTCAAAGTTGGAGAGGTCAAGCGCATCAAAGATTCGCAACCTCGAACATCCCGTTCATACCCATCACCTTTGAAGTGTCAAAGTTGGAGAGGTCGAGCGCCGTCAAAGATCTGCAACTCCAGAACATATTCTCCATATCCGTCACCTTTGCAGTGTCAAAGTTGGAGAGGTCGAGCGCCGTCAAAGATTCGCAACCCGCGAACATCCCCCATATTCTCCACCTTTGAAGTGTTGAAGCTGGAGAGGTCGAGCGCCGTCAAAGATTCGCAACCCGCGAACATCCCCCCCATATTCTCCACCTTTGAAGTGTTGAAGCTGGAGAGGTCGAGCGAAGTCAACGATTTGCAACCCGAAAACATCACCCACATACCCGTCACCTTTGAAGTGTCAAAGCTGGAGAGGTCGAGGTTCTCAAAGATCTGCAACCCTTGAACATCTCCTTCATCTCCGTCACCTGCGAGGTGTTGAGGTGCTCACAACCTTCGATACTTTTAAGCGATCGGAGACCTGTAAACCATCCTGCCGTGGTGGTGGGGCGAAAATCACGGAACGAAGCATCAAAGACTGCAGTGAGAATGGTGGTATTGGGAGATGCCGAATTAGCAGTCCAAGCCGGGTTACCGTAATCGTCCCTCGTATCCCTTATTCCCCACTTTGTGCCGTAGCGATCGGCACGGAGGGTGTCGTAATAGAAGGTGAGGGTCTTTTGGTATTCACTGTATTCACTGAGGTGTACGTAGGCTTCGGGAGTAGTGGTCGTGAGGAAAAAGGGGATGTGTAGGTGTGAAATGTCGGGAAGATGTGTTTTTATCCTTCTCTTTTGAGGGGGATTAATGTGCAAATATAGATAATTATTGCTGTTCTGTAAAAGTTTTACACGGTAAAAAAATAGGCAGAAACGCTCTTGCAGGATTTTTACTTGCCAGAATGTAATGTGTGTTGTTTATTCTTATGGTGTGAAGTTGTTATTATGCTGTTTATTGCTGTCCGGTAAACTTCAAAACGACAGAAAAAAATCCACCCCGAAGCCCTTTAGAATAGGACTTCGGGCTTTCTTTTCAAAAAGCAAAGCCCCCGAAAATCAAATAATGATGGTCGGATTCGCCGCATAGGGGCAGGACAAGAAACGAATGGGGCTTGCCCAAAGCGCGTTGTCCAAAGAAGGCGAGTGCCCTTTCTTGTGGAAGAAAAAATAGGCCTTTGCTCCTCCTTCTTTTCCGTACCAACCCCAAGGGGCGTGTTGCTGTCGTGCAAATGTCTCCCGATGGGGAGGGACAGCGTCTTTGGGGCCTGTTCCGATAGGGTAGGATAAGGCAAAAATCCCGATGGTTCAGTAAGTCAAAGAGCGTTTGCGCCGGAGGGTCGGGGCAGTACCTCGACTTTGCGCTATATGGACGCCACAGTGCGGCGGGATGAAGGGAAAAGTTGTGTTTTATCAAGCGCAAAAGTAAGAATTTAGTTTCGAATGGTCGAATTTTTCGTGAGAAAAATGCTTCGTTTTTTGAGCATAGGGAGAGAGTGAACGAAAACTTGTGGACTTTCTTGCGAAACTCCCCTTCTTTTCTTCTTCCTCCCCATTTTTTTGGGGAAACGACGCACGCTTCTTCCCACCCCTGCCATTCGCCGTTTCTTCCTCCGCAGCTTCGTACGCGCGGACGGACACGCCCTGCGCATCGCGCACTCAGCGAGTTCGCAATTCCTGCCTTCACCCTTCACCTTCACCCGCAATTTATTGATACATAGAGCTTTGCAGGTGAAGGATTGTACCCTTTTTTGCCTTCACCGGTGAAGGAAAAAAGGTGAATCCTTCACCCGCAAGTCGCTGATGCATAGTTTTTACGGCCTTATGGTGAAGAGGTGAAGGCAAAAAAACGAAAAACGCGGACGCGCGCGTAACGCGCGCGCGTTGAGGGTGAAGTGGGGGCTGAGGTAGGTGGCGGAGGAATCAATGATCGAGAGGGCAGACCGAACTCAGGTGAAAGAGGTCTTTCGGTAGCTGCCGCATCGCTCCAAAATGTAGGGATGAACCAAAAAACTCCCGACGAATCGCGGGGACTCGTCGGGAGTGTGGGAGAGTGCGGCAGGGTGCCGTGCGGGGTCGGAACTTAGTCCTGACGATTGGCACGCTTGCGCGCGTTGTGGTCGAGAATGATTTTGCGCATGCGCATGGATTTGAGCGTTACTTCCACATATTCGTCTTCGCGAATGTATTCCAGCGCTTCTTCGAGTGAGAAAAACGGTGGGCGGAATGATACGCGCTTTGTCGTCGGCGCCCGATGCGCGCATGTTGGTGAGCTGTTTGGCCTTGGTGACGTTGATCACGAGGTCGTTTTCGTGGATGTGTTCACCCACAATCTGGCCGGCATAGACTTCGTCTTGCGGAGAGATGAAGAACTTGCCGCGGTCTTGAGGTGATCGATGGCGTAGGCAAAGGCCGTGCCGCCTTCGAGGGGCGATCATCGAGCCGTTGCTGCGACGCGAAATATCGCCCCCTATAGGGCTGATATTCCTTGAAACGGTGCGCCGTGATGGCTTCGCCTTGCGAGGCGGTGAGCACATTGGTGCGCAAACCGATGATGCCGCGCGAGGATGTTGAATTCGATGTCGACGCGCTCGCCCATGTTGTGCATTGAGGTCATTTCGCCCTTGCGGCGCGTAACCATGTCGATCATCTTCGAAGCAAATTCCTCGGGCACGTTGATCATGAGCTCTTCGATGGGCTCTTCGCGCACACCGTCCACTTCGCGGAAGATGACTTGGGGCTGTCCCACTTGGATCTCGTAGCCTTCGCGGCGCGTGGTCTCGACGAGCACCGAAAGGTGGAGCACACCGCGGCCGCTCACGATCCATTTGTCGGTGTCGGTACCTTGTTCCACACGCAGGGCGAGGTCTTTCTGCAATTCTTTCTCGAGGCGCTCGTTGATGTGGCGCGAAGTGCAGAATTTTCCCTCTTTGCCGAAGAAAGGCGAGTCGTTGATGGCAAAAAGCATGGACATGGTCGGCTCGTCGATGGCGATGGTGGGCAGGGGTTCGGGGTTTTCGAAGTCGCAGATGGTGTCGCCGATTTCGAAGTTCTCGGAGTCCGATCACAGCGCAGATGTCGCCGCTGTCGACCGAGGCCACTTTGGCGCGACCCATGCCTTCGAAGGTTTGCACTTCCTTGATTTTCGTCTTTTCGAAGGTGCCGTCGCGGTGCGCGATGGTGATGTTCATGCCTTCGCGCACAGTGCCGCGGTGCACACGGCCGATGGCGATGCGACCGGTGTAGTTGGAATAGTCGAGCGAGGTGATGAGCAGCTGGGGAGTGCCCTCGAGGCGCGTGGGAGCGGGGATGTATTCGAGGATTTTGTCCAGCAGGTAATGAATGTCTTCGGTGGGATGATTGTAATCCTCGCCCATCCAGTTGTTTTTGGCCGAGCCGTAGACGACGGGGAAGCCGAGTTGCTCTTCGGTGGCGCCGAGTTCGAACATGAGATCGAACACCATTTCATAGACTTCCTCGGGGCGGCAGTTGGGCTTGTCGACTTTGTTGACGACGACGATGGGCTTGAGCCCGATTTGGAGGGCTTTTTGCAAGACAAAGCGCGTTTGGGGCATGGGGCCTTCGAAGGCGTCGACGAGCAGCAGGCAGCCGTCGGCCATGTTGAGCACGCGTTCCACTTCACCGCCGAAGTCCGAGTGACCCGGGGTGTCGATGATGTTGATCTTGGTGTCTCGATAATTGATCGAAACGTTTTTAGAAAGTATGGTGATGCCACGCTCGCGTTCGAGATCGTTGTTGTCGAGCATGAGGTTCGCCGGTTTGTTGATTGGAACGGAAGAGATTTCCTGCCAACAACATTTTGTCCACGAGCGTGGTCTTACCGTGGTCTACGTGGGCGATGATGGCGATGTTGCGAATGTCTTGCATTTAGGGGAGTGTTGAATTCAATTAAGCACACAAAAGTAGGGACATTTTGCAGCCGAGGCAAGAAAAAGCCCGCCGTTTCGCGCGGCGGGCTGGGATTTGTGCGGAAAAAACAAGGTGAACACGACAATTTCAGCCTTGCGAAACCGACGACTCAATGTGCGAACGGTGTACCACACCGACAAACAGCCGACGCCGAGCGAAGTGGCGAAGATAACGAGCGTGTCGGTGAGGTGGAAGGCTCACAGGATAGGTGGGGTGATGAAATTGCTGCCGTCGCCCATGCGGATGAGGCCAAATTCTTGTTGGAGCAGGACGAGTGTGACGCCGATGGCGAGGCCGGAGAGCGTGCCGATGAGGGCAATGAAACTGCCCTCGGTGACAAAAATGGAACGCACGCGCGATACGGGACGTGCCGAGGTGGCGAAAGCGTGCGTGCACGTCGTCGCGTTTTTCGAGAATCACCATCGAAAGTGACGAAACAACGTTGAAGCAGGCGAGGAGAACAATGAACGTGAGGAAGAGATAGGCGAAGAATTTTTCGAACTTCATCACGTTGAACACGTCGGCTTGCTGCTCCATGCGGTCGAGCACCTGATATTTCGCGCCGACGGTGCGGCGAAGTTCGTCTTTCACGCGTTCGATGTTGCTGCCGGGGCGCAGTCTGAGCTCAAGGCGCGAGAGGCGGCCTTCTTTCTCGAAGAGGGTGCGCGCGAAGTCGAGGGAGGTGAGAATATAGGTGTCGTCGTACTTGCGTTGCCCCACGGCAAACGACAGACCGCCCGCGTGCAAATCGCCAATGGAGAACGATTCGATCGGGTTGGCGAGGTTGATGCGTTCGCCGCCGCGAGGGGCGCAAATTTGGAGCTTGTCAAAATCGAGCGTTCCGATTTGTTGTGCCAGACCGTTGCCGAGTATGCCGTAATTCACGCCGGCCGATTGCAAAACATAGGGGTGTTGGTCGAGCCCGTGGAGGATGTGTCGCAGTTGCACCACGTCGGCGAAACTGCTGTCCACGCCTTTGACCGTGACGATGAGGGGATGCCCGCGAAAGAGGATGAGGGGCGTTGTCGGTAAGTGTGGCCGAGGCGCGACTCACTGCGGGGATTGCGGGCGCACGGCCGTGAGGGTGGGTCGTCGGCCGAGGCGAATTTGCCCTTCGTCGGGGACAACGACGAGCTCGGGGATCGAAGGTGGTGTAGAGACTGCTCACCAAATCGCGAAAACCATTGAAGACGCTCATCACGCATATCATGGCCGCGGTGGCTACACCGATACCCATCACGGCAATGGCGGTGATGATGTTGATGGCGTTGTGGCTTTTTCTTGGAAAAAGAGGTAGCGCCGGGCGATGAAGGTGTTGAGCAACATGGCGAAATGGGGTCAGAGTTTGAGAAGACGGTCGATGTTTTCGGCGTAGTCGAGCGAGTCGTCGATGAAAAACTTCAGTTCCGGGATGATACGCAACTGGTGTCGTACGCGTTTTGCCCAGTTCGAAACGCAAAGTGGCGGCGTTGGCGTTGATGTTGCGCACGATTTCTTCGCCGCGTTCTGAGGAAAAATGCTCAGGTAGGCGCGGCAGATGCTCATGTCGGGGACTAATGTAGGTTTTGCTCACGCTGACGAGCACACCGTGCATGGCTTTCGTTTGAAGGAGGAAGATTTCGCTCAGCTCCTTCTGGAGGAGGCGGGCGATTTTCTGTTGGCGGGTTGTTTCCATTGTGGGGTCTGTGTTGATCGTGAGGAAATCGCGGCCGGTGCGAGTCGCGATTACGGGAGTTTGCGAATGAGCGTAGGCGCCGTCGCGCAGCGGAAGAGATGAGCGTTTCGACACTCGTTCGCGCGGCTACGCGATCGTTGAAGGCGCGAGATGCTCGCGCGTCTGCAGTCGTCGCGTTCAGCTCGAGGCGCATGTCCGTCCCAGAGCGTGTTGTCGGCCAGCGTGCAGCCCGCCGGGCGACAAGCGGGGAGGAGAACTCGTAGTACGCGAGGTAGTCGCGCTTGTTGCCGTCGACAAAGGCCAGATCGATGCCCTGCGGCGCTGCTCCCTCGGCCTGCAGATGTCGCTCGATCACCATTTTGATGTCCACTTTCGTCCGCCACGGACTGCCTTCCAGCCAAGGGCGGGTGAAATCTTCCCTGTTCGTCGTTGATTTCGAAGGTCACAATGCGACTCGCCCTCGGGCATGCCGGCGCCACGGCCAGCGCAGAATACCGGAATAAGTGCCGATTTCCACCACAGTGCTGCGCGGAGCAGCCGACAGAGGAGGGTGAGCAGTTTCCTGAGAGCGGACCGCTCGCCATGCGTGGACGGAGCAGGCGGGGTGTGCGTGGCATCGATAGAGCCGATGGAGATAAGGGATGCTCCGGACTCACGTGTTCGAGCAGATAGTCGTCGAGATCGGTGGCATACATCGGCATCAGAGATTGAGACGGTAGGCGTTGGTGTCGCGTTGTTCGTAGCCGAGCGAGCGGTGAGAGCCCGTTGGCTTCGACGCGGCGTGCGGAAGTGAGAATCAGGCTGCCGGACGCCCGAGCTCCTTCGCGCGTTCGTGCGACAGAGAGGAGCAAACGTTTGCCCAGTCCGAGGCCGCGGTGGCGTGGTCGACGACCACGTCTTCGATCCAGCCCTTTACGCCCGAAGGACAGCGGCCCACGCACAAAAGTGACATGCCCACGATCTCGGTTGGGCGATGCACCGAGCGCGACCGCATAAAGATGCGCATTGCGCCGAGGTGATGAGCGCAAACATAAGGCTTCGGCGCTTGAACGGGCTCGGTCGTGAGTTGACCGAGGAGTGTCGTCACTTGTTCGAACTCCTCGGGGTGACGCCGGTCAGTCTCCTCAAAGTATCATAAGGATCTCTGGTCGCTTTTGACGACGATCGGACTGCTGTTTGCGCGCCAAAGCAGCGTGCGACGCAGTTGCGCGAACGTATATCCCGGTTGCAACACGCTTTCTCGTTTCGGCGCGATCTCTGCCAATGGCTCCCAACACGAACTCGCGTGTGAGCATGTGCGGGGATGGGGATCGTCAAGCCGGGAACGTCGATGCTGCAGGTCGCCATGTTGCAGATATGTCGATGTCGATGGTGCGGTCGAGAGTGCACGCCGTCGTTTTCACTCGCGTCCCAGCGACTTTCTCCAGCATTTGCGTCTTGCGAATGAGCTCTGTCGGGTGCATCTCGCGTTTCGAGATGGCAACGGCGTTGAGAAATTTGTAGATCGAGTCCATGTCCACCGGATCCGTCTCAATCAGCGCGAGCGCGCACCAGCGGATCGATGAGCGAGAGAGCAAACTGATGGCACGGCGGATGTTAGCCTCGCGAGGTCCGGAGGTTTGAACCGCAGACCGATGTAGAGATCCATGCTGATCGAGGGCGTTTGAATTAGTCGACGATGAGCATGACATCGCCGAAGCGTACCGAAGCGGTGTTTCTCTTCGATGGCCACTTCGTAGGCGTGCATCACCTGTTCGTAGCCACCGAAGGCGGCCGTGAGCAGTGAGCAAGGTGGAGTACTGGAGTTGGAGAACATGGCGTCAGCCACGCTGAAATCGTGGTGGGAAAGATGAAATTCTGCTCGTCCATCCCTCATATTCCTTGATGACTCCCTCAGTGCTCACGCAAAGTCCTGCAGTGCGCGCTGCACGGTGGTGCCCACGGCGCAGATCTTGTGCCGCATTTGGCGCGATTCACGATTTCGCAGCATTCGGCGTTGACGTGCATCTCTTCGCTCGTCATTTTGTGCTCGGTCAGGTCTTCCACGTCCGTTTGGTTGAAGCTTCCCGAGCCGCAGTGCAGCGTGATGACGCCGACTCGATGCCTTTGATCTCCATGCGCTTAAGCATCGACTTTGCTGAAGTGCAGTCCGCGCTGTGGGCGGTCGACCGCGCTTCGTGGCGGCGAAGATGCACTCGAAACGCTCCAGGTCTTCGGCTCGGCAGGCGCTTGAATTCACTTGCGCGGAGGGCGCTTCGCCCAACGCCGTAGAGCGACTTTCGAACTCGCTCGTGATCGCCGTCATAGAGGAGAGCGCAGCGTGCGGTCCGCGGCTGGTGGTGTTAGTCGATCACCCGGCCACGATCGAATTGTCCCTCGCCGAAATAGAGGTTTGTTCCGCCGATGCGGATCTTGCGGCGGGGTCTACGAGCACATCCCAGAAGCGTTGTTCGCGATTCAGCTCGCGCAGCAGAAAAGACTTCGATGCGCGCCCCGTTTTCTCCCTTGCGCCGTAGACGGCGAGAAACACCTTCTGTGTCGTTGAACACGAACACGTCTTGATCGTCGAAGTATTCGAGGAAATCTTTGAATTCGCGGTGTTCGATCTCGCCCGTTTTGCGGTGCAGACGACACGCGGCACTCGTCGGTGTTCGGTGATATTCTGCGATGAGTTCTTCGAGTTTGAACTTGAATTGGGATGAGTTTCACGCGGCGTGAGTGCGTCATTGAGGGCTTTTCAACGGTGAGCGCTTTGCGGTCACAGCGGGTGTTCGATTTTATTGAGGTCATTGGTTCTGATCGAGCGGAGCGAGCCAGTGTTCGAAAGTCGTCGAGGCGATGCATCCACGCGCACATCGCCAACACTTGCGTGCGGCGCAGGGCGGTGAGTGCGCGCGCTGCCCGAGGGCGCGCCCGATGTCGCGCAGCCAAGGCGCGGATGGTGGTGCTTCGAGCAAACGATGCCAGTGAGGGAGGGCGTCGCCGTATGAGCGAGGCATCGAGCAGTTCAATCTCGTCGATGCGCAGCAATTTGGCTTTTGAGCGGCACCTCCCTCGCCGTTGCGTGCCATTTCGTAGGCGCGGCGGCCGCCGACTTTGCAGGCCGAGATAGGCCGGAGGCACCTGCATGATGTCGCCGACAAACCGCTCTTTAGTGTCGTTTCGACGAGGGGCGCGGTCGATGTGGCGGTGGGGTGGTGGCGTCGATCGGTGCTCGAGGTCAAAGCTCGGCGTCGTGGCACCCAGCCGGAGGTGGCGACGTATTCCTTCACGCCCGCTTGCAGTGGATCGATCTTTCGTGGCCCGACTCGGTGCAAACGATCATCACCCCGCTGGCGAGCGGTCGAGTGTCCCGGCGTGCCCCGCACTTTGAGCTTGGTGCCGCCCGATGCGTTTTGCGTCAGTAGCCACGCACCTTGGCCACCACTGAAAGGAAGTGAGACCAAGCGGTTTGTCGAAGGCGAGGATTTGTCCGGTCAGGAAGTTCAGGGAGGCGGAAAGTGGGGACTTTTGAACGAAAGCGGGGAGCTTTTTCGAGAAACCGTGCTTTTTCGAGCCGTTGCGGAGTTTTCGGGTCGGGGTGCGAGGGGTTGCGGCGCTGTGTTCGGGTTTGCAGCGAATGCCGCAGAGCGGGAGCAAAAGGATGAGCAGGCCCACCGCGATGCGGTACCATCCGAAGGCGCGGAAGCCGTAGCGCGTGATATGGTGGATGAAGTATTTCACCGACACGAGGCTGACGACGAAGGCCACCACGTTGTCCCAAGATGAGCACGGAGATGGTTGCCCGACAGTGAGCACTCGGCGCCGCCGTCCTTTGATCAGGTCATAGATCTCTTGAGGTGGCGCCGAGCGCGCTGGGCACGGCCGGGAAGAAGGAGAAACTTTGGCGGCGTTCTTGGTGGCTGAGGCGCTGCGTGCACGCCGCCTCACGATGGTGGCCAGTGGAGCGAGACGTGCCGGGAAGCAGGGCGGCGATGCACTGATACAGCCCGACCACGAAGGCGCGGCGGGAAGGTGAGGGGCGTTCTCCTCGGAGTGTGGCGGAACAAACGGTCGCAAAGAGCATGAACACCGCCTATCACGAGTATCGACGGCCACCATTTGCACGCCTCTCAGGTTTTGGTGATGACTCTTTCTTGAGGTGTTACGCCGACCACCACGGCGGGGCAGTACGCCGACCACGGAGTTTCAGATAGAAAGGCCAGATGCGGCTCACCAACTGCCGCCTTCACGATCGGTGGCGGATGACCGACGCCAATAGAGTACCACAACCGAAAGGATGGCGCCGAACTGGCGATCACCGTGAAGGCTTTGACAAAGTCGGTCATTTCGACTCCGAGCAGTACTGGCGATCATCCGTGCTCGGTTGAGCTCACGGGAAGGAACTCCGTGAGCCCTTCCACGATGGCAATGATGAGCGCTTGAGGGTAATCATTCGGCAACGACGGCTTTCGGGTATCCAATTCACGTCCGACTCGCTCGCCTGCGGAACCGGTCGGCTGTTGTCAGCGGTGTCTTTCCGGGCGGTAGAGGAATGGAGACGATCACGAACAGATAGCCCACAAAGCAGACCATCGGCGCCACAACGGTGCGACGTTGGTCGAAGAGTTTCTGAAAGTCCGTGTGTCGGTGCTGCCCGGCACCGCTCATCAGAACGAAACCGACGACGATGATGAGGAGCGCAACGCCCAGAAGAATGAAATTGATGCGTGTGAACGCGAAAAGCGATTTGTGTTTGCATACAAAAGCGAGATGTGTGTGGGGAAATCAGTAGAGGAACGGAATCGTCGCGGCGCATGCCGATGTGACGATTCACCGAGAAACAAGCGCAGATCACCGTGAGCAGGATGCCGATGATGGGGACACCGATGAGGGGTGAGCGACATCACGGTCGGCGTCACGAGCATCAATCACGTCTTCGTCCCAACTGCGCAGACCGGAGCATGCCGCCACAGGGACAGGTCGGCTGTGAGCGAGAGATGAGTCCGATGTAGAAGGCTTGAAGCAGGAAGGCCGGCGGATCAAACCCATTTTGCGCCGACGAGCCCATCGTTTGAATGGCTTCTGCGGCGTTTCGCACGCTCACGCGCAGGTGTTGTTGATCAGCGGCGACGCGACAAAAGCCGAGCAGGCAGGCTACGATGAGCAGCACTCAAAGCTGACTTTGCGAATGTTCCCGTTGACGTTCTTCATCAGGTCGCCGGGATAAATCGCATCGCTCACACACGTGTTTTGCTTGAGGCGCGGCGTAGCGCCGCAGCGAATCGGTGTCGGCATAGTCGCTTAGGTGAATCTCGAACGATAGCGGGATCGGACTGCTGCCCAGAAAATCATTGTCCAGGCTGAGCTTTTCACCTTGCTGGCGCGTGGCTTCTGCCCTTCGAGGTGTACACCACTTGACGCGTGTAGGGGCTGCGCTGAGCCAGGTTTGCAGCTGATAGGCCTGGTGCTGATCGATGCTGTCGTTGAGTAGCACCTCGACGGTGAAGTTTTCGCGCAGCGAACGGCTGAGGCTGTCGGCGACGGCGGCAAAACAGCACGGTGCCCACAAGGATGAGCACCATCGTCGTGCTGATGCAAGTTGTCACGGAGTCCAGACGCCCGCCGCGGCCGATTTTTGTTCTTTCTCATGAGGCGATTTGGCGATTGGGAGACATCCTGCCCAGAATGAGGGCATAGTCAGGGTAAAATTGCTGCAAAATATACGGATCAAGATTGTATTTTTGCTGCGTTTTGCCGTTTCTTTTAGTCCCTCGTTTCTCGCGACGCAGGGATAATTGCCGCGCAGGGCTTCGATTGGTCGGGGTGGCGCGCAGTCGCTCCGTGTCGGTGAGCGGATTGTAGAGCGGTTGCGCCAGGGCGCGTTCGGGCAGTGCGCGGGCGAGGATTCGGGCAGCGGGCCGTAGACAAAAGTGTGCTGGCGGGCAAGGCGCTGAATGTCGAAGCGGGCGGTCAAGCCTAAAGTGCCGCGCCACGGCTTCAAGACTCTCGCGCGCGTGCCGTTGGCCTTTCCGTCGGCGCTGTAACCGGCCACGTGCGGGCGTGGCGATCAGTGCCAGAGCGGAGCAGCGAGGGGGCGGAGGTGCGGTTCGTTTTCCCACGTGTCGATCACCGCGGCACGGATTTTTCCCGTCGACAAGGCCCATTCCACGGCCGCGGTGTGGCACTTCGCCGCGCGCTGCGTTGATGAACACGACAGCGCGCAGACTTTCGAAAAACGTCCGGTCGGCCAAAGTGATAGGTGGCGTACTCCGTCGCGGGTGAGGGGAGTGTGCAAACTGATCACGTCGGCTTCGCGCGCAAAGTCGGAGAAGGGTGTGCGGTTCGCCCTTCGGCGGATCGCAACGCAGCACTCGGCAGCCCTCGCGGCCTCAGATTTCGGCACAGCCCGCCCCCGACGTGCACGCCCACCAGTCCGACGGTCAAACCGCTGAGATTTTGCGCAGCGCTGTGCCGACGATGAGGCGAAAGATTCTGACGAATCGAAATTATGTTTAGGAGTTTGGGCGTCGGAGCCCAAGTTCGGGGTGGAAGTGAACTTTTTCGTCAAAACACCCCTTTGCGGCCGCAATCCACAGCTGTTGCAGCGCGTATTGTGCCACGCTGCGGGCGTTGCACCCCAGGCAGTTGTGCGCAGCGATCCTGGGCCAAATAGTCCTTGTCGATGTGGTCGTGCCCGATGGCTGCCCGTGACCACCAGCTGCACTTTACTTGCTACCTTCGAGGAGGGGCGCGGTTCACTTGGGTGCGGTTCTGCGGATGAGCACGTCGGCATCGCGCACATCGTCGGCCGTATCTGCGGCGGCACGGAGGAGAACTTTGCACTCGCCGAGCCGAGCGGCGGCCTCGCGGATGAGGTATTTTGTCGTCGATGACGAGTCGGCGCATAAAGTATTGCGTGTTTTGTAGTGAAAAGCGGGCGTGCGTGGCGGAAAACGCCGGGAGTCGAAAACGCACAGCGCGCGAAAAGCGAGCCGCGGGTGGCCATTGTTTTCGCGCGCACGAGAGCGGCGGCGGTTATTCCTCGCGTTTGCGCAGGCGTTCGAGGTTGCGTTGGTGCGTATTCACCACGCTTTTCGAACCTTTCTGCTTGATGAGTTTTCGCACGGTCTGTTTATCGAGCGGAAGTGCGGTCACATCCCAATCTTCGTTGAGGTCCCAATTGGCTTTTTCACCTCAGTCTTTTCGGAGAGTAGTAGACCGGCTCCGGTTCGGTGTGGGTTATCGAAGTCGCCGGTGGTCCATCTGCCGTCGTCATTGTTGCGGTCGAGTAGCAGCGCAAAGTAGTATCCCGGCGCACGTAGTAAAATTCCGCGCGGCCCTCGCGAATGTGCACTTCCTTCCCACATTGCCCGAAGTATATGAGTTGCACTGCACACTGTCAGTGTCGGCGGCGAAGCAGTGACGAAAGACTGTGCCGAAATCCTCGGAGTTTGCGCGATTTCGAAGTTGCGTTCTGTGCGCTTGTTCACCAATCCGTAGATGGAACGCACGGCCGCCGAGTCGATAACGAACTTGTAGTGTTGCGCGGTCGCCATCTCTGCGCGCAAAGTGGCGGCGAGCGGATTGCCCGGCACGCTGTCGAGCGCAAAAGGTGCGTCGTGCCAGGCGTGTCTTCCTTTGAGTCGGAGGTGAACACCTGGCGGCGCGCGCAGTTGTGCCAGCGGGTTCGGGGAAAGTAAGCGTCACGTTGCGATCGGGCGTGGGGACTTCTGACGAAAGTCTTTCGGTTCGAGAGATACTCGCGAGGCGGAGTTTTCATCGGTGAAGTCGCCCGTTTGTGGCGGCGTTCGCGCTGTTTCTCCCACTCTGGCCAGCTCTTTTTGTTTCGCCGCAAGGCGTTTGGCGAAAGTCGTCTTAGTACGATTTCGAGTGTGTCCGTTTTGCTGCGCGCCACTTTGAGCGAGATCGTCCCAATCATCGTAGGTGCAAGCCAATCGCAGCGTGTCGAGATGCAAAAGCGTGGTGTCCGTCAGCCAATAGGTGAGGGGTATCGTTGTTGGCGATGGCGAATGAGACTGCGCGCGGCATCGAAAGTTCAGTCCGCGCAGTTGCGGGCGTATGCGCGAAGGTCCGGTGAAAAAGAGGGTGAACCATTCGGGCACATCGCGTAGTGTATTTGAGAAAGTGGCGCGGCCGATAGTCGACACTTTGAAGGCCCGCACCACAATGTCGTCGGGCAGGAAGTGAGTAGAAGTGGATGGTGCGGATGGAATCGTAGCGTGCTGCTGTCGACCCACGCCGTGTCTAGCGGACATCACGGGCGCGATGAGAGCGGTGAGCGGCGTGTTGAGCCAACCGATCAGCTCGGTCGGTTGTGTATAGTGAAGTCGCCGTCGGCATCTTGCAGCGCGCAGATGCGATAGTTGCGTTGGGCGTTCACATGATGGATAGCCGTCGGCGTCCGTTCGAGCTCACGCGGTCGAAGGGTTTGCGTGAAAGCCGAGTCCGACGCGTCGAAAGCGCAGGCCTGACCAGTATGCCTTCACCGGTTCGAGGTCTTCGGCGTTGAGAATGTGGCCGGACATCCGCACGGGTGTCGGTCGTCGCCCCGTGGAGAAGATATAAGTGTACTGCCCCAGCGCGGTTTGCCTCGCGTTGTTGTCGGTGATGGCATCGGAGAAGTCGACCGTGTAGGTCGTGTTAGAATCATCGAGTCGAGAGTTCGACTGATTTTGCGTCGAGACTTTTGATCTCGGGCTGTTCGACTTTGCGGCGGCGAGACATATGATTTTCCGGAGCGGGTTGTCTACCTGATGAGTTCGTTGAAAGTGGAGCTAAACTTCACCTTTTTGTTGCGTCCCACCTTTTCCGGAGCACCCATGCTCACGATAGCGGCGGGGTCTCGTCAGACCGCCGTCGGGCGCTGCCTTGGTTGGCGCAGCCCGTCCAGAAAGGCCAAGAGGCCGAGGAGAACGGCGAGGAGGAGGGGAGTCAAAGCGAGGAGTTTTTGGGGTGAAATCCAGAAGGAGCCGCGCGATCCGAGTTAGGGCGTTCATCGCCAGGATCTCTCGATGAGATCGCGGTGATTCGAAAGGCGCGGCACCTTGTGTTGTCCGCCCAGTTTGCCGCGGCTGCGCAACCAGTCGTCGAAAAGTCCCGGTCGCGCCGTGACGATTTCGAGTTGCTGGAGGGTGATGTCTTTCATAGCGCTTCGGCGTCGTAGTCAGAATTGATGGCGCGCAAGGCTTCGTCGAGCGTGGGCGAAAAGTCGAGGTCGGCCGGCGCTTATGCGAACTCGATGAGCCACTGGTGGCGGCATTTGCCTGCGGCGTCCATGAGATACCGGTGCCGCGGTGTACTCGCGCACCTCGGCCCCGTGGCTTGCAGGCCGCTTTCAGCCCTTGCTCGGCGTTGTCCACCATCAGTTCTTCGCCAAAGGCGTTGATGAAAACTCTCGGTGCGCCACTGATCACGAACTTGTGCGGGAAAGTTTGGGTGAAAGCGCACGGTGTCGCTGATGGTAGCGCCAAAGGCCGCACGAAGTGCTGATGACCAGCGCATAGTGCCGTGGCTTCCACCTCCCAGAGGGGAGCAACGTGGGATGGGCTGTGCCCACCTCTTCGAGTGGGATGAACTCGTAGAACACGTCGTAGTCGAGCATGAGCGTCGCGGCGCGATCGCCGGATCGGTCTGGAGACCGAAGAAACCTCCGGAGGCGTTGTAGGTTTCGCATGGCAGCTCATCGCGCGCGGAAGGGATGAGCCGGTGATACTGTTCGCGATAGGGAGTGAAGGCCACGCCGCCGTGGAAGAAACACCTCGAGGCTGGCCACACCTCATCGAGGTCTTTGCGCCCGCACGCTCGAGCACTTTCATAATCACCGCCATCATCCACGAAGAGCACGCCGCAATGGAAGTCACGTTCTTTGTCGAAGGTTTCTTCGGCAACAGCTCGCGTTTGCGGTCGAAATCTTCGAGTAGCGCCGTCGTCTTCGACGGGGACGCGGAAAGAGACGCACGAAGCGGGCGAGGCATTTTCGTTGAGAATCGCGCCGAAATCGCCCACCCGCGAGGGGAGGGCGAGACGGGTTGGGCCAGGCTGCCGCCGAGAATGAGCGAGCGCCCGGTGAACAGGCGGCTGTCGGGCCGGTTGCGCAGGTAGACGGCCACCGAGTCGCGGCCGCCGGGCGTAGTGGAGGTGCTGCAAACCGCGGTCGCTCACGGGGAATGAACTTGCTCTTGTCGTTCGTCGTGCCCGATGATTTGGCGTACCAACGCACGCGACCAGCCAAAGGATGTCGCGCGTTCGCCGTGTGCGCATGCGGTCGATGTCGCCTTCAGCGCTTCGTAGTCCGTGAGGGCACGCGCGCGGCAAAATCTTCGTAGCTGCGCAGACGTCATAGCCGTGGCGTTCGCCCCAAGCCGTGCGGGCGGCACTGCGCACCAGCCGAGCCAGGACGGTGCGTTGGAGCCGTTCGGCGCGATCGGCGTAACTGTCGATGGCGGCCAGCGGCGGCGAGAGAAGGTGCGGACGAGGGGGTGAGATTCATGGTTGGGAGTGCGGGAGGGTAGTGAGCGAGCACGCTGAGGTCTTCGACAGGTGAGTTTGAGGTTGCGCTCTTCGCCGCGCACGAGGGCGATTTCGATTTCGGGGCAGTAGCGCAGCACCACCGTGCAGTCGTCGGTGGCGCGAAAGCTCCCGTCTTGCAGGGCGCGGCGGTAGGCTTCGATGAGCACCGGCGCGTGGAAAACCCTGCGTGGGGTCTGCACGCCGGCGCAGTTGCGAAGCGCGGTCGGCGAGGCGCAACTGTGCCCGTTGTCGTCGACCTCGATGAGGGTGTCGACCACGGGCAGCACGACGTTGGCTACGGCGTGGCTGCGTAGCGGCGCACACGCGGCCGATGAGCGAACTGCTCACACCGGGGCGCCGGCGCATCGATTGGGGTCGGTCTGTTCGCGAAGTTGGCGGCGGTGCGGTGCTGACCGCGTACCGTAGCGCCTTGCGGTGACCAAAGGCCGCCACAAGGCGCACGAGGAGGGCGTAAATGTAAATGCCAGTATACATAAAGTCGGAATTGTCGATGGCAAACTGGATGCGGCGGAGGGTTTCCTCACTTGCCGAGG
>BNJV01002012.1_pt1 | contig 26989 bp, 14 predicted proteins | sample 8540591 | NCBI WGS metagenome assembly BNJV01 (sample SAMD00202457, study PRJDB9452) | human saliva metagenome | host: Homo sapiens | reverse complement strand
AGACTGAAATTGATTCACTTACTGACGATGATTCTGAAGTTGAAACTGATTGTGACTCTGAAATTGAAGCACTTACTGAGGCTGACTCAGAAGTTGAGGCAGATTGTGATTCGCTTACTGAAGTACTTTCTGAAGCTGAATCTGAGTTTGAGACAGACTGTGATTCCGAAACTGACTCACTTACTGAGGCTGAATCTGAGTTTGAAACGGATTGCGACTCAGAGATTGATTCGCTTACAGACGCGGATTCTGAAGTAGAAACTGAGTTTGATTCTGAAATCGACTCACTTGCAGATACAGACTCGGAATTAGAAACTGATTGTGATTCTGAAATTGATTCACTCGTTGAAGCTGATTCTGAATTGGATACGGATTTCGACTCTGAAACAGACGCACTCTCTGAAGTTGAAACTGAGTTTGATTCGGATTGTGACGCTGACGTTGACTCACTCTCTGAGGTAGAAACTGAATTTGATTCCAGCTGTGATGTGCTTACTGAGGCACTTTCTGAAGCTGACTCTGAGTTTGATTCGGATTGTGATGTCGATGTTGAGGCACTTTCTGAAGTAGAAACTGAGTTTGACTCGGATTGTGACGCTGACGTTGATTCGCTCTCTGAGGTTGAAACTGAGTTTGATTCGGATTGTGACGCTGACGTTGACTCACTCTCTGAGGTTGAAACTGAATTTGATTCTGATTGTGAAGCTGACGTTGATTCACTCACTAAAGTAGAAACTGAGTTTGATTCGGATTGTGATGCTGATGTTGATTCACTTTCTGAAGTAGAAACTGAGTTTGACTCAGATTGTGATGTCGACGTTGATTCGCTCTCAGAGGTAGAAACTGAGTTTGACTCGGATTGTGACGCTGATGTTGATTCACTTTCTGAAGTAGAAACTGAGTTTGATTCGGATTGTGATGTTGACGTTGATTCACTCACTAAAGTAGAAACTGAATTTGACTCGGATTGTGACGCTGATGTTGATTCACTCTCTGAAGTTGAAACAGACTGTGACTCTGAAATTGATTCACTTACTGAGGCTGATTCTGAGTTTGAAACAGACTGTGAGACTGAAATTGATTCACTTACTGACGATGATTCTGAGTTTGAAACAGACTGTGAGACTGAAATTGATTCACTTACTGACGATGATTCTGAATTAGACACTGATTGTGATTCAGACACTGACGCACTCAATGATGCTGACCCAGAATTTGAAACAGACTGTGATTCTGAAACTGAAGCACTCGCTGAGGCTGACTCTGAGTTTGAAATAGACTGTGATTCTGATACTGATTCACTTACTGACGATGATTCTGAGTTTGAAACAGACTGTGAGACTGAAATTGATTCACTTACTGACGATGATTCTGAATTAGACACTGATTGTGATTCAGACACTGACGCACTCAATGATGCTGACCCAGAATTTGAAACAGACTGTGATTCTGAAACTGAAGCACTCGCTGAGGCTGACTCTGAGTTTGAAATAGACTGTGATTCTGATACTGATTCACTTACTGACGATGATTCTGAATTTGAGGCAGATTGTGAGGTTGAAACAGACGCACTTACTGAGACTGAAACTGAGTTTGACTCGGATTGTGAAGCTGACGTCGATTCACTTTCTGAGGTGGAAACTGAATTTGATTCCAGCTGTGATGTGCTTACTGATTCACTTACTGACGCTGATTCTGAAGTTGAAGCGGATTGTGATTCTGATACAGAAGTACTTTCTGAGGCTGATTCTGAGTTAGACACTGATTGTGATTCTGATACAGACGCACTTGTTGATGCTGACTCGGAATTAGACACTGATTGTGATTCGCTTACTGATGCACTCTCTGACGCAGATTCGGAGTTTGATACAGACTGTGATTCTGAAATTGATGCACTTTCTGAAGCTGAAACTGAATTTGACTCGGATTGTGACGCTGACGTTGATTCACTTTCTGAAGTTGAAACTGAGTTTGACTCGGATTGTGACATTGATGTCGACTCACTCTCTGAGGTAGAAACTGAATTCGATTCGGATTGTGACACTGACGTTGATTCACTTTCTGAAGTTGAAACTGAGTTTGACTCGGATTGTGATGTTGATGTTGACTCACTCTCTGAAGTAGAAACTGAGTTTGACTCAGATTGTGATGATGATGTCGATTCACTCTCTGAAGTCGAAACTGAGTTTGACTCGGATTGTGATGTTGACGTTGATTCGCTTACAGAGGCTGATTCTGAATTGGATACTGATTGTGATTCTGAAATTGATTCGCTTACTGAAGCTAACTCGGAATTAGACAATGATTGTGATTCGCTTACTGAAGCACTTTCTGACGATGACTCTGAGTTTGAAACCGATTGTGATTCTGAAATTGATTCACTCTCTGAGGTAGAAACTGAAGTTGACTCGGATTGTGATGCTGACGTTGATTCACTTTCTGAAGTAGAAACTGAGTTCGATTCTGATTGTGATGCTGACGTTGACTCACTCTCTGAAGTTGAAACTGAGTTTGACTCGGATTGTGACGCTAACGTTGATTCACTTTCTGAAGTAGAAACTGAATTCGATTCTGATTGTGACGCTGAAATTGAGGCACTCTCTGAGGCTGACTCTGAGTTTGAGACTGACTGCGATTCAGATACTGACTCACTCTCTGAAGCTGACTCGGAATTTGAGATTGATTGAGAGATCGATGTTGATGCACTTTCAGATGATGATGTTGAGTTCGATTCAGACTGTGATGTTGATGTTGACGCACTTTCTGAAGCCGAGACTGAATTTGATTCCAGCTGTGATGTGCTTACTGATGCACTTACTGACGCTGAAACTGAGTTCGATTCAGACTGTGAAGCTAAAACTGATTCACTTACTGAGGCTGACTCGGAAGTAGACAATGATTGTGATTCTGATACTGATTCACTTACTGAGGCTGATTCGGAATTAGACACTGACTGTGATTCTGAGACTGATGCACTCTCTGAAGCGGACTCACTTTGTGAGACACTAGTCTTCAAAGACTCACTCAAGGAACTTGAAATGCTCTCCGATTTCACGGCACTCAAAGATGTACTGGTTGAGGCTGACTCACTTTGTGAGACGCTTGTCTTCAAGGATTCACTCAAAGAACTTGAAACGCTCTCCGATTTCACGGCACTCAAAGATGTGCTTGTTGAAGCTGACTCACTTTGTGAGACGCTTGTCTTCAAGGACTCACTCAAGGAACTTGAAACACTTGCTGATTTCTCAACACTCAAAGACGCACTCGTTGAAGCTGACTCACTTTGTGAAACACTAGTCTTCAAAGACTCACTCAAGGAACTTGAAACACTTGCTGATTTCTCAACACTCAAAGACGCACTCGTTGAAGCTGACTCACTTTGTGAGACACTCGTCTTCAAGGACTCACTCAAGGAACTTGAAACACTTGCTGATTTCTCAACACTCAAAGACGCACTCGTTGAAGCTGACTCACTTTGTGAGACGCTTGTCTTCAAGGATTCACTCAAGGAACTTGAAACGCTCTCCGATTTCACGGCACTCAAAGATGTACTTGTTGAGGCTGATTGACTTTGTGAGACACTAGTCTTCAAAGACTCACTCAAGGAACTTGAAATCCTCTCCGATTTCACAGCACTCAAAGATGTACTGGTTGAGGCTGATTGACTTTGCGAAACGCTAGTCTTCAAGGACTCACTCAAGGAACTTGAAACGCTCTCCGATTTCACGGCACTCAAAGATGTGCTTGTTGAAACAGACTCACTTTGCGAAACGCTTGTCTTCAAGGACTCACTTAATGAGCTTGAAACACTCACTGATTTCATGGCACTCAAAGACGCACTTGTTGATGCGGATTCACTTTGAGATTGGCTGGTCTTCAAGGATTCACTCAAAGAACTTGAAACGCTCTCCGATTTCACGGCACTCAAAGATGTACTGGTTGAGGCTGACTCACTTTGTGAGACGCTTGTCTTCAAGGACTCACTCAAGGAACTTGAAACGCTCTCCGATTTCACGGCACTCAAAGAAGCACTCGCTGAGGCTGATTGGCTTTGTGATTTTGAAACACTCTGTTGAGCTGATAAACTCAAGGAACTTGAGACACTCTGTGACTTCACGACACTCAATGACGCACTCGTTGAAGCAGATTGGCTTTGTGATCTTGAAACACTCTGTTGTGCTGATAAACTCAAGGAACTTGAGACACTTTTTGAAGCAACCGTGCTCAATGAAAGGCTGGTCGATGCAGACTGCTTAGTGGACTCACTTCGACTTTGAGAAATCGATTCCTGCTTAGACTGACTGGCACTTTGCGACACTGACTGGCTGTGATCACTATCCGACAATTTCACCGTCACAACATTCGTCGTACTGTCTTTATAAGTAATCGTTACCGTAGCATCACTATTAACCGTATAAGATTTAATACGGTTGTCAGCCTCTGGATTCAAGGCCGACACAGCCGCAATAATCTTGCTTTTATCTGCATCTGTTAAGGCAGTCAGGCTGGTCACCTGAATAGTGCTTGTCGGTGCCACACCCGGCGTACGATCTGCTAATCGCCCCTGAGCAATACGAATCTCACCCAAGCCATTTGGACGGTTCATATTTGATGCATTGTCGATAGCAGCAACATTACGTTGCCATGTGTTTCGGAAGGAATGGTAAAGATCATCTTTCAAATGAATGGTCGCTGTGATAGTTGCAGGATTGTCACTCGTTGCTGTGATATCTCCCGTAATCGGTGCAATATTACCTGTTCCATACTGGCTACTACCAAAGAAATTTCCGTTCAAGGCATTGTCATTCAAGTCGGCTCTTGCAACGACTTTCATTTCTTTAAGCTTGCCACTGTCATCTGTAGCCGTGAAAGTCAAAACAGCATCATCACCAGCATAGATGGTATAGTTTTTCCCACCACCTTCGAGAGGCGTAGACTTAGTTCCACACCATCGACAGTCAACTTGGCCGTCACTTCAGGACGAGTTCCGTCCGTTACAGCCACGGAATTGCTGGCATCTGAGTATACCGCATAATCATCATACATGATGCGAGCTTTTGCTGTTACACCACCTGTTTGTAACTTAACTGTCGGCGTCACAATCGCTTGACCCGAAGCATCTGCCACTGCTGTTCCCACTTCGTCGTCATTATTGTATAGAACGACTGTAGAACCTGGCTCAGCTCCTGTCACCGTTACAGGTGTCTGCGTGTAAGCCTTGTCCAATAATCTCGTTTCAACCGTTGGTGCTGCAAGTCGCTTCACTGGAGCCGTCACATCATTTGTGGTGTTATCTTTATAAGTAATAGTCACCACACCAGATGATGAAACCGAATAAGATTTAAAATCCTTTGAAGTGGCAATATTTGGGTTAGCAGTCTTAAAGGCCTCCCAAACCTTATCTTTTTCGGCTTGAGCGAGATTACTTGTGTCATTAACATAGGTCCCCGTTGTCACAGCCGTAATCGGGTTTCGAATGCCATCATTTTGTGGCAAAACCTGAATACGAAGCGTACGTGTCACTGACTGCCTAGCCGTATTAGTCACTACAAAAGAAACATTATAAATTTTCCCAGGCGTTACGACCTCTGTCTGCCCAACAGTCCCCACAATATTAAAGGCGACTGCACTATTTTTCAATGCAGAGGTCTGAGGTACGTTGATCCCATTCACACGATCACTACCAGAAGCGTAGCCAATGCTTCTAATACTATTTCGTGTAGGAATGGTTTCAACAACATTATAAGCCTGATTGATGTAGTCAGAGTTATAAACAGAAATCAAGGCATTGTTAGCCAGACCTAAATTATACTGGGGTGCACGAAGGTTGCTATTAGCATCAATGCGAGAACCATTACGAGGATCACGCTGACCAGATGTCGCACGAAGCACCGCATTGGCAAGACTATTTCTAACCTGACGGGCCTGACTAATCGTAGGAGCCACATCACTATCACGATCAGCCAGACTGACACGAATGGCATCCAAGCTTTATCTCCCTTGAGAATAGCAGCATCCGTATTTGGCAAATCAACAGCTTGAGCTTTATAAGTATAAATGTCTAAGGCTAAATCTTTGAGACGCTTTTCTTGTTCTAAACGCTCAGCATCAGCCACAACCGAGGCAGCTAGTAGCCCAGTCGCCGTATCAGATAATTGGCGATTCGTTTGCACTTCAGATGTCAAGGAAGCGTTTAACAAGGTTGACTCTGAGCTGACAAGGGACATCCCTACTTTAGAGTCACTACCACTATCACTCTTGCTAACTGACTGAACAGATGTACTTGTACTATGCTCTGATGTTTTTTCAGCTGCGCTCTCTGACAGACTATGTAAAGAAGAATCCGTCTGACTTACTGATTCTGACTTAGAAGTTAATGAAACTGACAAGGAAGCAGAAAGCGAGGCACTCAATGACAAGGATGTCGATCTTGAAGCTAATTCAGAAGCAGACACCGATTGGCTGCGTGATAAAGACTCACTCAAAGAAGCCTCTGAAGTCTGACTTGACGCAGTTTCTGATGACTCTTGGCTATTTACTTGACTCTCTTGAACACTGGACACAGACTCCATATTTCCAAGAACAACGGAATCAGATGTAGCCAAGAAATCAGTCTTAGCTCCTGCTTCACTTTCCAAAATCGGCTGATCAGTCATTTCATCCGCATGAGCTACTTGAGTCACAACAGAACCACCTAACAAGGCCCCCGTTGCAAGCACTCCCTTAAGCAGTGTCTGACCTGAAAAAGCAGGTGCATCCACCTCTACCTGATGGCCAGCAACAGACGGTATATCCACGCCTCCTCTAAGCACCTTGAAAAGACCAAAATTCGACGTCGCCGCACGAAGCCAGTGCTTCCCTGACTTAACCAATTTAAAGCGTGTCACACGATCGGTTTCACGATATTGACCTTCATTCCTTCTAAAAAACATATAAACTCCATTTATTTTTGATTAAAACACTCCTTTAAATTTTATCATAAAATTAAGCAAAAAATCTCATTTCGAGATTGCTTTCTAGCGATTAATCCTTTCTTTCATATCTCTAAAAATACGATAATAATGGTAACCCTAAGACTTATTAAAACTATTTGTATTTAGAATATCAGACTAAAAAAATCCCCTACCAATTAGGAAATCACTCTAATCGATAGGGGATATTTGATTATCTCGCTAGAAGATAATGATTAAACTTACTAAGACTTAGAAGTCTTCACTTTCTTCTTCATCTTTCTTACGTTTAGCAAGAAAGGCGAGACCTGTTGCAGTTGCCAAAGCACCAAATGCCATTGACAATGATGAGTTTTCCTCACCAGTCTTAGGAAGCGCTTGGCTACCACGTTTATGCTTAGGATCTTTCACTTCAGAAGTTGATTCTGAGGCACTCAATGAGGCTGACACTGAAGCACTTACAGAGGCAGAGGTTGAAAGACTTGCTGAAGTACTCAATGATGTTGAAGCACTTGTGCTTTCAGAGGCACTCAAGAATGCTGATGTAGAAGCTGACTCAGATACTGAAGCGGATGCGCTCGATGACGCTGACGCAGATGTGCTTGCTGATTCTGACACAGACACACTTGCACTTTGTACTTCACTCAACGATACAGACTCACTTGCAGAAATTGAAGCACTTACAGAGGCAGATTGTGATTCACTCAATGAGACACTCAATGATGCTGACTCTGATTCTGAAACGCTTGATGATGTACTGATAGAATCTGAGGCAATGACGCTTTCAATATCCAGGCTTTCAAGTGATAGAATGGCTGGCTGACCTTTACTTGAAATTACAGAATTAGAAGCCGAAATAGAGGCGCTTGCTGACTCTGAAGAACTTGCTGACGCTGACGCACTTGCTGAAGCTGAGGCGCTTGCTGACTCAGATGCACTTGCTGACGCTGATGCACTTACAGAGGCTGAGGCGCTTACTGACTCAAACGCACTTGCTGAGGCTGACGCACTTGCTGAGGCTGAAGTACTTGCTGAAGCCGAGGCACTTGCTGACTCTGATGTACTTGCTGAGGCTGATGTACTTGCTGAGGCTGAGGCACTTGTTGATTCTGAAGTACTTGCTGAGGCTGACGCACTTGTTGATTCTGAAGTACTTGCTGATTCTGAAGCACTTACTGAGGCTGACGCACTTGCTGATTCTGATGTACTTGCTGAAGCCGAGGCACTTACTGACTCAGATGCAGACGCTGATTCTGACGCACTTACTGAGGCTGATGCACTTGCTGATTCTGATGTACTTGCTGAAGCCGAGGCACTTACTGACTCAGATGCAGACGCTGATTCTGAAGCACTTACTGAGGCTGACGCACTTGCTGACTCAGAGGCGCTTGCTGATTCTGAAGTACTTGCTGAAGCCGATGCACTTGTTGATTCTGATGTACTTGCTGAAGCTGACGCACTTACTGACTCAGACGCAGACGCTGATTCTGAAGCACTTGCTGATTCTGACGCACTTGCTGATTCTGACGCACTTGCTGACTCAGATGCACTTGCTGATGCTGACGCACTTGCTGATGCTGAAGCACTTGCTGACTCAGATGCACTTGCTGATGCTGAAGCACTTGCTGATGCTGACGCACTTGCTGACTCAGATGCACTTGCTGATGCTGACGCACTTGCTGACTCAGATGCACTTGCTGAAGCCGAGGCACTTACTGACTCAGACGCACTTGCTGAAGCCGAGGCACTTACTGACTCAGACGCACTTGCTGATTCTGAAGCACTTGCTGATTCTGACGCACTTGCTGAAGCCGAGGCACTTACTGACTCAGAGGCAGACGCTGATTCTGAAGCACTTACTGACTCAGACTCACTTGCTGATGCCGAGGCACTTACTGACTCAGATGCAGACGCTGATTCTGAAGCACTTACTGAGGCTGACGCACTTGCTGAAGCCGAGGCACTTACTGACTCAGAGGCAGACGCTGATTCTGAAGCACTTACTGAGGCTGAGGCACTTGCTGACTCAGAGGCGCTTGCTGATTCTGACGCACTTGCTGAAGCCGAGGCACTTACTGACTCAGAGGCTGACGCTGATTCTGATGCACTTACTGAGGCTGAGGCACTTGCTGACTCTGACGCACTTGCTGATTCTGACGCACTTGCTGATTCTGACGCACTTGCTGAAGCTGACGCACTTGCTGATTCTGACGCACTTGCTGATTCTGACGCACTTACTGACTCAGAGGCTGACGCTGATTCTGATGCACTTACTGACTCAGACGCACTTGCTGAGGCTGATGCACTTACTGACTCAGATGCAGACGCTGATTCTGATGCACTTACTGACTCAGACGCACTTGCTGAGGCTGAAGTACTTGCTGAAGCCGAGGCACTTACTGACTCAGATGCTGACGCTGAGGCTGACGCACTTACTGACTCAGACGCACTTGCTGACTCAGAGGCGCTTGCTGATTCTGATGCACTTGCTGATTCTGAAGTACTTGCTGATTCTGATGTACTTGCTGATTCTGATGCACTTACAGAGGCTGACGCACTTGCTGAAGCCGAGGCACCTACTGACTCAGACGCACTTGCTGAGGCTGATGCACTTACAGAGGCTGACGCACTTGCTGAGGCTGACGCACTTGCTGAGGCTGAAGTACTTGCTGAAGCCGAGGCACTTACTGACTCAGAGGCTGACGCACTTACTGACTCAGACGCACTTGCTGACTCAGAGGCACTTACTGACTCAGATGCTGACGCTGATTCTGATGCACTTGTTGATTCTGATGCACTTGTTGATTCTGAAGTACTTGCTGATTCTGATGTACTTGCTGATTCTGATGCACTTACAGAGGCTGATGCACTTACAGAGGCTGACGCACTTGCTGAGGCTGATGCACTTACAGAGGCTGACGCACTTGCTGATTCTGATGTACTTGCTGAGGCTGACGCACTTGCTGAGGCTGACGCACTTGCTGAGGCTGAAGCACTTGCTGAAGCTGAGGCGCTTGCTGAGGCTGATATACTTGCTGAGGCTGACGCACTTACTGACTCTGACGCACTTGCTGACTCAGAGGCGCTTGCTGAGGCTGAAGCACTTGCTGATTCTGATGCACTTGTTGATTCTGAAGTACTTGCTGATTCTGATGCACTTGTTGAGGCTGACGCACTTACTGACTCTGACGCACTTGCTGACTCAGAGGCGCTTGCTGAGGCTGAAGCACTTGCTGATTCTGATGCACTTGTTGATTCTGAAGTACTTGCTGATTCTGATGTACTTGCTGAGGCTGATGCACTTACAGAGGCTGACGCACTTGCTGACTCTGAAGCACTTGCTGAAGCCGAGGCACTTGCTGACTCTGACGCACTTGCTGAGGCTGATGCACTTGCTGACTCAGATGCTGACGCTGATTCTGATGCACTTACTGAGGCTGATGCACTTGCTGAGGCTGATGCACTTGCTGACTCAGATGCTGACGCTGATTCTGATGTACTTGCTGAGGCTGATGCACTTACAGAGGCTGACGCACTTGCTGACTCAGATGCTGACGCTGATTCTGAAGCACTTACTGAGGCTGACGCACTTGCTGATTCTGAGGCACTTGCTGAGGCTGACGCACTTACAGAGGCTGACGCACTTGCTGAGACTGAGACGCTTGCTGACTCTGAAGTACTTGCTGAAGCTGACGCACTTGCTGAAGCCGAGGCACTTACTGACTCAGATGCTGACGCTGAGGCTGACGCACTTACTGACTCAGACGCACTTGCTGACTCAGAGGCACTTACTGACTCAGATGCTGACGCTGATTCTGATGCACTTGTTGAGGCTGATGCACTTGTTGATTCTGATGTACTTGCTGATTCTGATGTACTTGCTGAGGCTGACGCACTTGCTGAGGCTGACGCACTTGCTGATTCTGATGTACTTGCTGAAGCCGAGGCACTTACTGACTCAGATGCAGACGCTGATTCTGAAGCACTTACTGAGGCTGACGCACTTGCTGACTCAGAGGCGCTTGCTGATTCTGAAGTACTTGCTGAAGCCGATGCACTTGTTGATTCTGATGTACTTGCTGAGGCTGATGCACTTGCTGATTCTGATGTACTTGCTGATTCTGAGGCGCTTGCTGATTCTGACGCACTTGCTGACTCAGATGCACTTACAGAGGCTGACGCTGATTCTGAAGCACTTACTGACTCAGACTCACTTGCTGATGCCGAGGCACTTACTGACTCAGACGCACTTGCTGAAGCTGACGCACTTGCTGAGGCTGATGCACTTGCTGATTCTGATGTACTTGCTGATTCTGAGGCGCTTGCTGATTCTGAGGCGCTTGCTGATTCTGACGCACTTGCTGAAGCCGAGGCACTTACTGACTCAGAGGCTGACGCTGATTCTGAAGCACTTACTGACTCAGACTCACTTGCTGATGCCGAGGCACTTACTGACTCAGACGCACTTGCTGATTCTGAAGTACTTGCTGAGGCTGAGGCGCTTACTGACTCTGACGCACTTGCTGAAGCTGAGGCGCTTGCTGAAGCTGAGGCGCTTGCTGACTCAGACGCACTTGTTGATGCTGACGCACTTACTGAGGCTGACGCACTTGCTGAGGCTGACGCACTTGCTGACTCAGATGCACTTGCTGATGCTGACGCACTTGCTGACTCAGACTCACTTGCTGAAGCCGAGGCACTTACTGACTCAGACGCACTTGCTGAAGCCGAGGCACTTACTGACTCAGACGCACTTGCTGATTCTGACGCACTTGCTGATTCTGACGCACTTGCTGAAGCCGAGGCACTTACTGACTCAGACGCACTTGCTGAAGCCGAGGCACTTACTGACTCAGACGCACTTGCTGATTCTGACGCACTTGCTGATTCTGACGCACTTGCTGAAGCCGAGGCACTTACTGACTCAGACGCACTTGCTGATTCTGACGCACTTGCTGATTCTGACGCACTTGCTGAAGCCGAGGCACTTACTGACTCAGATGCAGACGCTGATTCTGAAGCACTTGCTGAGGCTGATGCACTTGCTGATTCTGACGCACTTGCTGAAGCCGAGGCACTTACTGACTCAGAGGCAGACGCTGATTCTGAAGCACTTACTGACTCAGACTCACTTGCTGATGCCGAGGCACTTACTGACTCAGAGGCAGACGCTGATTCTGAAGCACTTACTGAGGCTGACGCACTTGCTGAAGCCGAGGCACTTACTGACTCAGAGGCTGACGCTGATTCTGAAGCACTTACTGAGGCTGACGCACTTGCTGACTCAGAGGCGCTTGCTGATTCTGACGCACTTGCTGAAGCCGAGGCACTTACTGACTCAGATGCAGACGCTGATTCTGATGCACTTACTGAGGCTGAGGCACTTACTGACTCAGACGCACTTGCTGATTCTGACGCACTTGCTGAAGCTGACGCACTTGCTGATTCTGACGCACTTGCTGATTCTGACGCACTTGCTGAGGCTGATGCACTTGCTGATTCTGATGCACTTGCTGATTCTGATGCACTTGCTGAAGCTGACGCACTTGCTGACTCAGATGCACTTACAGAGGCTGACGCACTTGCTGAGGCTGACGCACTTGCTGAGGCTGAAGTACTTGCTGAAGCCGAGGCACTTACTGACTCAGATGCAGACGCTGATTCTGATGCACTTACTGACTCAGACGCACTTGCTGAGGCTGAAGTACTTGCTGAAGCCGAGGCACTTACTGACTCAGATGCTGACGCTGAGGCTGACGCACTTACTGACTCAGACGCACTTGCTGACTCAGAGGCGCTTGCTGATTCTGATGCACTTGTTGATTCTGAAGTACTTGCTGATTCTGATGTACTTGCTGATTCTGATGCACTTACAGAGGCTGACGCACTTGCTGAGGCTGAAGTACTTGCTGAAGCCGAGGCACTTACTGACTCAGATGCTGACGCTGAGGCTGACGCACTTACTGACTCAGACGCACTTGCTGAGGCTGATGCACTTACAGAGGCTGACGCACTTGCTGATTCTGATGCACTTGCTGATTCTGATGCACTTGCTGATGCTGATGCACTTGCTGAGACTGAGGCGCTTGCTGAAGTACTTGCTGAAGCCGAGGCACTTACTGACTCAGATGCTGACGCTGATTCTGATGCACTTACTGAGGCTGATGCACTTGCTGACTCAGAGGCGCTTGCTGATGCTGAAGCACTTGCTGAGGCTGATGCACTTGCTGACTCAGAGGCGCTTGCTGATGCTGAAGCACTTGCTGAGGCTGAAGCACTTGCTGAGGCTGACGCACTTGCTGAAGCCGAGGCACTTACTGACTCAGATGCTGACGCTGATTCTGAAGCACTTACTGAGGCTGATGCACTTGCTGACTCAGAGGCGCTTGCTGAGGCTGAAGTACTTGCTGAGGCTGATGTACTTGCTGAGGCTGATGCACTTGCTGAGGCTGACGCACTTGCTGATTCTGATGCACTTGCTGATGCTGACGCACTTGCTGACTCAGATGCACTTGCTGACTCAGATGCACTTGCTGAGGCTGAAGCACTTGCTGACTCAGAGGCGCTTGCTGATGCTGAAGTACTTGCTGAAGCCGATGCACTTGTTGATTCTGAAGTACTTGCTGAGGCTGACGCACTTGCTGATTCTGATGTACTTGCTGAGGCTGACGCACTTGCTGAGGCTGAGGCGCTTGCTGAAGCTGACGCACTTGCTGAGGCTGACGCACTTGCTGAGGCTGATGTACTTGCTGACGCTGATGCACTTACAGAGGCTGAGGCGCTTACTGACTCAAACGCACTTGCTGAGGCTGACGCACTTGCTGAAGCTGAAGTACTTGCTGAAGCCGAGGCACTTACTGACTCAGAGGCTGACGCTGATTCTGAAGTACTTGCTGACTCAGACGCACTTGCTGAGGCTGATGTACTTGCTGAAGCCGATGCTCTTGTTGATTCTGAAGTACTTGCTGATTCTGATGTACTTGCTGAGGCTGATGCACTTGCTGAGGCTGATGTACTTGCTGAAGCCGAGGCACTTACTGACTCAGAGGCTGACGCTGATTCTGATGCACTTACTGACTCAGAGGCGCTTGCTGAGGCTGATGCACTTGCTGATTCTGATGCACTTGTTGAGGCTGACGCACTTGCTGACTCTGAAGCACTTGCTGAAGCCGAGGCACTTGCTGACTCTGACGCACTTGCTGAGGCTGATGCACTTGCTGACTCAGATGCTGACGCTGATTCTGATGCACTTACTGAGGCTGATGCACTTGCTGAGGCTGATGCACTTGCTGACTCAGATGCTGACGCTGATTCTGATGTACTTGCTGAGGCTGATGCACTTACAGAGGCTGACGCACTTGCTGAGGCTGACGCACTTGCTGAGGCTGAAGTACTTGCTGAAGCCGAGGCACTTACTGACTCAGACGCTGACGCTGATTCTGATGCACTTACTGACTCAGATGCTGACGCTGATTCTGAAGTACTTGCTGAAGCCGAGGCACTTACTGACTCAGATGCTGACGCTGATTCTGAAGCACTTACTGACTCAGACGCTGACGCACTTGCTGACTCAGATGCTGACGCTGATTCTGAAGCACTTACTGAGGCTGACGCACTTGCTGATTCTGAGGCACTTGCTGAGGCTGACGCACTTACAGAGGCTGACGCACTTACTGACTCAGATGCTGACGCTGATTCTGATGCACTTGTTGAGGCTGATGCACTTGTTGATTCTGAAGTACTTGCTGATTCTGATGTACTTGCTGAGGCTGACGCACTTGCTGAGGCTGACGCACTTGCTGAGGCTGAAGCACTTGCTGAAGCTGAGGCGCTTGCTGAGGCTGAAGCACTTGCTGAGGCTGACGCACTTGCTGAGGCTGACGCACTTGCTGATTCTGATGTACTTGCTGAGGCTGACGCACTTACTGACTCTGACGCACTTGCTGACTCAGAGGCGCTTGCTGAGGCTGAAGCACTTGCTGATTCTGATGCACTTGTTGATTCTGAAGTACTTGCTGATTCTGATGCACTTGTTGAGGCTGACGCACTTACTGACTCTGACGCACTTGCTGACTCAGAGGCGCTTGCTGAGGCTGAAGCACTTGCTGATTCTGATGCACTTGTTGATTCTGAAGTACTTGCTGATTCTGATGTACTTGCTGAGGCTGATGCACTTACAGAGGCTGACGCACTTGCTGACTCTGAAGCACTTGCTGAAGCCGAGGCACTTGCTGAAGCCGAGGCACTTGCTGACTCAGAGGCACTTGCTGAGGCTGAGGCGCTTGCTGACTCAGAGGCGCTTACTGACTCAGAGGCGCTTACTGACTCAGAGGCGCTTACTGACTCAGACGCACTTGCTGATGCTGAAGTACTTGCTGATTCTGACGCACTTGCTGACTCAGACATTCGCTGACTCGTTGATTGACTCTGAGACAAGCTTGTTCGAGCTGAGGTGCTAGCAGATCTACTTGCACTTGTCGATAAAGATTGACTTATCGAACTAGAAAGACTTTGCGATCTTGATGTACTCAATGAAGAACTTGTACTTGCTGATTGTGATAGTCGCTGACTCGTTGATTGACTCTGAGACAAGCTTGTTCGAGCTGAGGCGCTAGCAGATCTACTTGCACTTGTCGATAAAGATTGACTTATCGAACTAGACAAACTTTGCGATCTTGATGTACTCAATGAAGCACTTGTACTTGCTGATTGTGATAGTCGCTGACTCGTTGATTGACTCTGAGACAAGCTTGTTCGAGCTGAGGCGCTAGCAGATCTACTTGCACTTGTCGATAAAGATTGACTTATCGAACTAGACAAACTTTTGCGATCTTGATGTACTCAATGAAGCACTTGTACTTGCTGATTGTGATAGTCGCTGACTCGTTGATTGACTCTGTGACAAGCTTGTTCGAGCTGAGGCGCTAGCAGATCTACTTGCACTCGTCGATAAAGATTGACTTATCGAACTAGAAAGACTTTGCGATCTTGATGTACTCAATGAAGAACTTGTACTTGCTGATTGTGATAGTCGCTGACTCGTTGATTGACTCTGGGATAAGCTTGTTCGAGCTGAGGCGCTAGCAGATCTACTTGCACTCGTCGATAAAGATTGACTTATCGAACTAGAAAGACTTTGCGATCTTGATGTACTCAATGAAGAACTTGTACTTGCTGATTGTGATAGTCGCTGACTCGTTGATTGACTTATTGAGCTTGATAAACTTTGCGAATTAAATGCACTCAATGAAGAACTTGTACTCACCGATTGTGATATTCGATGACTTGTAGATTGACTCTGGGATAAGCTTGTCCGCAATGATTCGCTAGTGGATAAAGATCTGCTAGTTTCATTTGACTTTCTAATCGATTCTGAGGCCACTGTAGAAAGAGATTGCGAAACTGACTTCGAAGTAGCCTGACTCTTAGAGACAGAATTTGAAACTACCGTGGACTGAACAATAGATAAACTTTGTGAGAGACTACGGGATTGACTAGTAGTATCTGATTCAACAATTTTACCATTTAAATAGTTAGTAAAAGTAGGATCATCGTCCGCACCTACATAAGGTGTAAAGGTAAAGGAAGTATCTTCACCATTGATAGGAACAGTCCACGTTGAGGTTAATCCATAGCCTTGTCTTGCAAAGTAGCCGGTTAGTTGTGCACCATTTGCCCATGTATATCCAGGATTCTTGGCATCAATAGGAGTAGTATTATCTCTAAGCCTATTGTTATTTGTAAATCTAGCCCCTGAAGAATCGGTAAGATAACTTGTTACACTTGATGGTGTACCCAAACCTTTCCCAAGTGTAAACATTGGTTGTGTCGAATTCGCACCTGTTCCAGTATTATATAGTGTGTGGTTATATCCTATTTTTGTATGTTTCTCGATTGTCGAGGTTGCTGGATTATCATATGAAATATTATAGACAAATGTGAGTTTCTTTCCATCGTTTTTCACTGTCAATTTATAATAGATTGGGACATTATAAACTGTATCTGTCCCACTTCCAATATAAACCTTAGTTTCACCCTTCGCTAAATTAAGATTTGAAATAATTGCCGGGCTACCACTAACTGTAGAATTCCCGTTGAAACCTGCATTTGTAATCTTGGTTAGCATACCCTCAACGGCACTTCCAAGGCGCTCACGTTGTTCAGCATAAGCAGCGTTTGTTGCTGATGCAGCAAGCAAGGTTGTTGATTTGGCAACTTCTTCCTGAACTGACGCAATAGCTGTTTGGATTTCAGCTTTCGCAGCTGTATCTGTTAATTTTGCTTGGTAATTTTTAGCAATATTAACGAGCAATTCTGCTTCTGAAACGTTTTGATCCAAGATTGTTTTTCATCATCTTGAGTCGCAGTATCAGAGGTAGTTGAACTTGTTGAAGTTGCTGATTCAGAAACTGATTCTGAGTTTGAACCACTAGCACTTTCAGTGTGAGACTGGCTCTCAGAGGTAGAGTATTCCTTGCTTAGAGATGCTGATTCTGAGATAGCTCGTGACAATTCTGTTGATACCGATTGGGATACAGATTGTGACACTGATTGTGATAATGATACAGATGCATCTGTGCTTGCTTGGGTGTCAACTGAAGAACTTGTAGACTCTTGACTTGTTGACGCTACCACAGAAGCTTCAGAAACAGACGCTGTACTCAACACAACTGAGTCAGAGTTAGCTGTCACATCTTGATTAGCAGTTAGCTGTCTCTCCAAAGCAGGGCTTGTCATCTCCTCGGCTTGAGCAGTGTAAGTCGCAACTGCACCTCCGGCCAATGCACCCGCAGCCGCAATTCCTTTTAGTAATGCTTGACCTGAGAGAACCGGTGTTTTTTCCTCAACACTTTGCGCTGAAACAGACGGCGCATCTGCACTTCCTTTAACAACTTTGAAAAGTCCAAAGTTAGCAGTTGCTGCACGAAGCCAGTTTTTTCCTGATTTGATAAGTTTGAAACGAGTTACGCGATCTGTTTCGCGATATTTACCTGCATTTCGTCTGAAAAACATATTTGCCCCATTCTACCTTTACCCCATTGATAGAAATCTTTATCACATTATAACATAACTTTTCTAATAATTGAGAGATTCTCACTCAAAATGAAAAATCTTGGAAAAATAATTAAACTTATACAATTAGAGCTCAAAAATATTTATTTTTATAATGTTTTACTTACTTTATTAGTGTCGTTTTTTTCGATTTATAACAAATATTAGAAAAATCAAACTTTTTCTTTCAAAAATATTTATCAATATAAAAAAATTAATTAATACATATTTTGTTGATTTGTAAAAAAAGATAAAAATAATATTTAATATATTAAAAAAATATTGATTTGACAACAGAATGAAAAAAATAAAAACTATAAAAATACTTGATAAACTAATTATTTTACATTAAAAAAATATATACTACATGTGCCAGATTAAAAAAATTCTTATTATATAGTGAGAAACTTGTTACTACTTGCAATACAATTTTGAAAAAGTCATAATTACATAACAATTTCAAAAGTTTTAGTTTATATTTAAGAAACACTCTAAAAACTATTTAAAGAGAAAGATAAAAAATAAATGAACGAATTACCTGAGTTAGTATTATCTCCCTATCATAACAAATAAAACATACTAAGATTAGTAGTGAGGAAATCTCCGATGGGAGAAAATACTCACTACTTTTTCGTTATGTTAAAGTAGAGGTGTCTTGTTAAGTCGATGAGTCCTTTGGCGCTAGACGTCGTAACTAAAACTGACAAGACACCTGTTTTAGGAAGAATGTTATCAAAGTATGTGGGACGAAAAACGTCGAGTATTGAAAATGGCATCACTAAAGCAAGGAATCATTCAAGACTAAGAGGTAATATCATGCGAGTAGTTTTTGGAATTGATGTGAGTAAAGCAAGCTCAGAAGTCGCTATTCTTGTGGATGGTGAAAGGGTTCATGGATATACTATGCCTAATGACATTATCGGATTTTCTCATCTACTGAAGGATCTAAAGACCGTGAGCAACCCTGAAATTATTTTCGAAGCTACTGATGTCTACTCTCGCCGACTCCAAGCATCTCTAGAAGAAAACAGCTATGACTATACACGTCTTAATCCTTTTGAAGCTAAGAAGCAACTTGATGGATTACGAGTTCGGAAAACCGATAAGATTTATGCAGAGAAACTAGCTTCGTCACAATTCGTTTTAAACCGTAAGCCAACTTATGTTCAAGAAAAAGTCTGTCAAAACTTGCATGATCTTAGTCGATTCTACCAAAATCTGACAGAGGATATCGTAAGGACGAAGAATAGGCTGCACAAAGTTCTTCAAGTCGCCTTCCCAGAAATCGAAAATCTACTATCTACTCCTACAGGTGAGCAATATTGAAATCTTGTTTCCATCTTCCCAACCAAGTATTGGGTGCTAGAATTATCAGAAGTTGAGTTGAAAGAGACTTTTCGCCAGTAAACCTCTAAACGTATTTCAGAGAACAGAATAGGTAACTTAGCTGAGAAGTTAGTTGGACTGGCAAAGCAATCTTATTTTGCCATTTCAAAAAATGCCAGATAAGGTGTCGTTTTTATATGCTCAAATGTCAGAAAAAATGGCTTGAACTATTTCTCAAAAAATTCCCATTATACTCTATCAGAAATAATGTTGAGTTCGAAACCGTATTATACTTGACAAATGGTAGAAAAAGACTCACCCCAGTTTAGGGATGAGTCTTTTCGTTTGAAAACTCAGATGACTTATTAAATCACTTCTACAAGTTTTTTAATTTATCTTAGTCTTCTTTTTTACGCTTACCTGCCAAGGTAAGTCCAAATGCTGCAAGAACTCCTCCTAGTACTACAGCTGCAGTTGATGCTTCTTCTCCTGTAGCTGGAAGAGTAGAAGCGTCTTTTTCAGCTGCTGAAATAGTTGCTCTTGCTTTGAGATTCATGTGCTTATCTGATGAATCCACTGCCTGAACATCTACAGCTGGTGATGGTTTCACAACCGTTGGAGTAACATTAGAACCTTTACTATTATTAAAGGTATCTGTTGATCCACCCCTTGTTGCAAGCATTGGGGCGCTAGCATCTGAGACATTACCTGATGAGTCTGTCGCTCTCGCTGTCACATTACCTTCCGGAATATCAACCGTTGGTATGATAGTGGCTTTACCATTGTCATCAGCTGTAGCTTCACCAATCTTGTTACCGTCTTTATCGAATAATTCAATCTTAGTACCTGGTTCAGCAATAACATCGATTGGTGTACGAGTACCTGCCTTACCTGTAAGATCTGTATCGACAACTGGTTTCGCTGGCGCTGTCTTATCATCAGCTTTCGCTACAGTTGCTGTAGTTGGAGTTGATGTATTGTTTGAAGCGTCTTTCGCTGTCACAGAGACTGTTTGACCTTCTTCCAAACCGCTAACTGGAACGCTGAAGTTGCCATCTTGGTCAGCTGTTGCTGATGCTTTAGTGCCATCTGGAAGGGTTACTTCTACTGTTGAACCTGCTTCAGCTGTACCTGTGACTGCTGTGTCACCTGCTTTAACTGGGTTCACAACTGGTTTCGCTGGCGCTGTCTTATCATCAGCTTTCGCTACAGTTGCTGTAGTTGGTGCTGATGTGTTGTTTGAAGCGTCTTTCGCTGTCACAGAGACTGTTTGACCTTCTTCCAAACCGCTAACTGGAACGCTGAAGTTGCCATCTTGGTCAGCTGTTGCTGATGCTTTAGTGCCATCTGGAAGGGTCACTTCTACGGTTGAACCTGCTTCAGCTGTACCTGTGACTGCTGTGTCACCTGCTTTAACTGGGTTCACAACTGGTGCTGTTGGTGCAGTCGTATCAGCTTCAGCTTTAACTCGTTTGAAGATATGAGTTACAGTACCCTCAACTTTATCAGTTACCGTTCTGTCAAATACATATCCTTCAATTTCTCCATGTTCTAATGCTTCATTAGCACCACCCAACTCAACGGGTACTTTAGCATCTGTTGGTTTTAATTCATTACCATTTTCATCAACCCATTTAGTTATGATTAATTTTGGCAAATCAATTGAGTCAGGTAATTCACCATTGTCTGAAACATAAACGGTCTTATCGCCTGTTAGGGTTGCTGTTGTTCCATCTGGGAACGTTACGGTTGTGTCACCATTGTCGCCTACTTCAACTTTCGTTGCACTTGGATTCGCGGTTTCTACTGCGGATTTAACGGCATCTTTTTCTGGTTGAGTTAAGGCTGACGTATTTTGAACTGGTGTCTTAGCAGCTGGTTCTTGAACGCCCTTAGAATCTGCTTCCTTAACGGTCTTATCGCCTGTTAGGGGTTGCTGTTGTTCCATCTGGGAACGTTACGGTTGTGTCACCATTGTCGCCTACTTCAACTTTCGTTGCACTTGGATTCGCGGTTTCTACTGCGGATTTAACGGCATCTTTTTCTGGTTGAGTTAAGGCTGACGTATTTTTGAACTGGTGTCTTAGCAGCTGGTTCTTGAACGCCCTTAGAATCTGCTTCCTTAACGGTCTTATCGCCTGTTAGGGGTTGCTGTTGTTCCATCTGGGAACGTTACGGTTGTGTCACCATTGTCGCCTACTTCAACTTTCGTTGCACTTGGATTCGCGGTTTCTACTGCGGATTTAACGGCATCTTTTTCTGGTTGAGTTAAGGCTGACGTATTTTGAACTGGTGTCTTAGCAGCTGGTTCTTGAACGCCCTTAGAATCTGCTTCCTTAACGGTCTTATCGCCTGTTAGGGTTGCTGTTGTTCCATCTGGGAACGTTACGGTTGTGTCACCATTGTCGCCTACTTCAACTTTCGTTGCACTTGGATTCGCGGTTTCTACTGCGGATTTAACGGCATCTTTTTCTGGTTGAGTTAAGGCTGACGTATTTTGAACTGGTGTCTTAGCAGCTGGTTCTTGAACGCCCTTAGAATCTGCTTCCTTAACGGTCTTATCGCCTGTTAGGGTTGCTGTTGTTCCATCTGGGAACGTTACGGTTGTGTCACCATTGTCGCCTACTTCAACTTTCGTTGCACTTGGATTCGCGGTTTCTACTGCGGATTTAACGGCATCTTTTTTTCTGTCTGAGTTAAGGCTGACGTATTTTGAACTGGTGTCTTAGCAGCTGGTTCTTGAACGCCCTTAGAATCTGCTTCCTTAACGGTCTTATCGCCTGTTAGGGTTGCTGTTGTTCCATCTGGGAACGTTACGGTTGTGTCACCATTGTCGCCTACTTCAACTTTCGTTGCACTTGGATTCGCGGTTTCTACTGCGGATTTAACGGCATCTTTTTCTGGTTGAGTTAAGGCTGACGTATTTTGAACTGGTGTCTTAGCAGCTGGTTCTTGAACGCCCTTAGAATCTGCTTCCTTAACGGTCTTATCGCCTGTTAGGGTTGCTGTTGTTCCATCTGGGAACGTTACGGTTGTGTCACCATTGTCGCCTACTTCAACTTTCGTTGCACTTGGATTCGCGGTTTCTACTGCGGATTTAACGGCATCTTTTTCTGGTTGAGTTAAGGCTGACGTATTTTGAACTGGTGTCTTAGCAGCTGGTTCTTGAACGCCCTTAGAATCTGCTTCCTTAACGGTCTTATCGCCTGTTAGGGTTGCTGTTGTTCCATCTGGGAACGTTACGGTTGTGTCACCATTGTCGCCTACTTCAACTTTCGTTGCACTTGGATTCGCGGTTTCTACTGCGGATTTAACGGCATCTTTTTCTGGTTGAGTTAAGGCTGACGTATTTTGAACTGGTGTCTTAGCAGCTGGTTCTTGAACGCCGTTGGCATCGGCTGCTTTGACAGTTTGTGCTGGGGTCAAGTTCGCTGTTGAGCCATTTGAATAAGTTAATGTTGTTGAACCATCATTTCCTACTACTACTGTTGTTGCATCTGGATTCGCTGCTCTTACAGCCGCTTCTACCGTTTGTTTTTCTGGTGTAGTTAGACTTGATGGTTTTTTAACTGGTGTTACTGATGGTGCTACCGCTTCAATATCAAATACTGAAGCAGCACTTAGTGTATCTGTACTTCCATCTTTATAAGTAACAGTTACATTAGTTCCATTTAGTGTAACGCTATCAATTTTATCGCTAAATGTTGGATTTGCTACTTTTACTGCATTCGCTAAATCTGCAGCACTTGGTACTGTGTTCGTTACTATTGGTGTTGATGGTGCTTGAGAGTTATATTTGAATGTTTGTGGTTTCCAAACAAAACGAATACGGCCTGGTGCACCTGTATCACCAGCAGCTCCTACGTTATCATAATTTGTATTTCCTGCTAAATCTTCAGCATAGACATAACGAGTTATTCCTGTACCATCTGTGTAAGATCCATTTGGAATATTTGCTGTTAATTTAATGATAGCAGGATTTGCCTCAGTAGCTGTTGTTTCTGAACCAAATCTATTTGCTTTTAAGTATAAAGCACTTTTCGTTTTACCATTTAGGTATCCAGCATCTTCTGTTCCTAAACCTGTACGATTATCTTGAGCAAATACTAAAAATGCTTTAGCAATTTTCCCTGAGTTATCAGTGACTTTTAGTTCTATATTATTTTCTTCACCAGAATATAGATAGATAATTTGGTTAGCTTTGTCATCATATGGAATATTTACTACAGGGCGAACATTCTCTTTTACAGTTACTACACTTGGAGTTGACTTGTTACTTGCTGCATCTGTTGCTGTAACACTAATTGTATCTCCTTCATTTAAACCTGAAACTGGGATAGTGAAGCTTCCATCTGAACCTGCTGTTGCAGTTACTTTACTACCATTTGGTAATGTAGCTTCTACTGTAGAATTAGCTTCTGCTGTACCAGTAAGGTTAGTAGCCCCCACTTTAACACTATTAACAGTTGGTGCTACTGGTGGTGTTGTATCTGGTTTTTCTTCTACATTAATTTCTTTCCAACCAACTGGACTTGAATATTTAGTTTCTTTAATATTTGAAATTACCTTAGCTTTACCTGGTTGGATTTGCTCTTTCATTTCAAGTACGATTGTATCAACAAAACCATCCGTAGAGTAAGAGGTAACTACTGCTTTTGATGCATCTTTTGAAGCCCACGCTCCAGGAATTGAATCGCGTTTAATAGCTACCTCACTTCTACCACCTGTTTTAGGATAATCAAAGTAGGTTACCCCTGCATCATGAGGGACTTTTAATGTGACTGTTGTAGTTTCTGCAACAATACTTTGTTGGTCTTTTGATTCTGTTGATGGCACTACACTTGATTCACCTAGTGCAACATCTACTGTTGCTGCTTCACTTTCACTGACACCTATTTTTTGTGTAACTACTAAACTATCTTTTGGAACTAATTGATCTTGTGTCGTTACATTACTATTTAATCCAGTTGGAAGTGTCGCTGTCCACTTACCATTACTTTCAACTGTTACGTTGTCTACAACTGTGTTCCCTGCAACTTTAATATTAATAGTTGCACCAGGTGTTCCTGTCCCTGATAGAGTTCTATCAGTTGATTTAATACCTCCGTTTCGCAACATACCGCCATCTGAAGGTAATGTTTTAGTTACCTCTGGAGTAGGTACTGCAAATACATACTTCAGTAACTGTCCACCACTTCTTAGTGTTACAGTGTTGGCTCCCGAGTTATATGTTTCTGCTTTATCAGAATTAACTTCCTTAAGTGTATAACCTTTAGTCTTTAATTTCGTAATAGCTTTTTGTACTGCTTCGATATTACTCAAATTAACAACTTGATCTCTATCTCCTGGAATCGCACTACTTGCTGCAAGCTCATTACCCGCTTCATCATAGAAGGCTACTTGTACAATTTGTGGTGCAGTAAACTCAAATTTTTCAATTTGCACACGTTGCAAGTTGGTACCCGAACCCGTACTTCCTAAGAATGACAATGCATAAGTTGCATTTGAGTTGTTAAGAGCAGTCTTAGCAGTTGGTTCCATGATTGAAGCATTCGCAGTCTTCAAATTAGTTGACCATTTTTCAGAACCGTAAGTTACAATAAACTCTTTTGATTGACCTTTATATTCAATTTTAAAGTCTACCCATTCGCCATTAGGTTTTGGATTTAGAGCTTTTGCTGCTGAGCTACTTGTCGTTACCCTACCAGCATTATTTGATGAGTAGAATGAACCGAAGGCATTACTTCTCCATGCATTTCCACCATATCTTGGATCGGCTGATGCATTTTGGTTAGCATTTGGGTTAGAAGTGTTGTGCCATGAGTCTAGTTTGAAACCAAAGGCATTTTTGATAGTACCCATACCAATAGACGCTCCGGATTGACCAATAGTATCTACATTACCTGTATGGAAGACGAAGCCGACTCCATCACCACCTAGACGACTACCTACAGTATGACCTTCGTATTTATCACCAATATCTACCTTACCAGTAAAGGTAAAGTCTTCCCTAGGATCAATTTTAAAACGAAGGTAAGCACTACCAACTTGACCTGACACGTCATCTGTTAATTTAATTGTGCCAGACGTTTCATCATAATTTGCCGTACCACCTTCTTTAAAGAAACTATCAAAGTTATCTTTCGTTACTGTGACACGATCAAGTCTTGTTTCATCAACTGAACGTGATGTTCCCCCAGTGTCACGGCGACGACGTACACGAGGAACATTTGCTGTTTCTGAAACCGTAACATTATTTGCGATTGCATTCTCTGAGCTTGCTGTAGTTACTGACGCTGTCGAAGCTGTAACTGAACGAGATGCCTCTGAGGCAGTTGCCGGTTTTGCAGTTGATACATTTGTTGAACCTGGAACTTCTGAAGCAACTACTGGACTTGTTGAGGTTGCTGCCGATGAAGCCGGTGCTGAACTTGTAGCACTTGTTGAAGCTGGTGCTTCTGAACTTACTGCTACACTTGGTGCAACTGATGTTGTAGGTGCAACCGACATCGATGTAACTGTTTCAGTAGCTGCTGGTGCTACCGTAGTAGTTGCTGCACTTTCTGGTGCTGTGATTGGCGGAGTTGTGGTTGAGGCTCCGTCACCTTGACTTGCACTGACAGCTGTGGTTGCAACTGTTGCTCCATCAGATGTCGTTTCATCCGCTTGAGCTGTGTGACCAATCATGATCAAAGTACCAAGCAAGACCGAGCAGACTCCGATATTCAATTTACGAATCGAGAAACGACTCTTCTTACTAAAGATATCTTTACCCATATATCCTCCTAGACAAGGAATCATTAGATTTTGATTACTCTTGTCACTTCTAAAAATAATATAAATTGAATTTCCCTAATCTCAAATATATCATATTATTAAAAATTGTAGCAACATTTTAGCGTTTTAGTTTTAACCTTTTTAGTTTTTTTCTTTAACCTCTTCCGATTTAACTTAAATTTCCTAAGTAAAATTAGCTTATATTTTGAGTTTGTAAAAAAATATAAGTAACCTTACAAATAAAAAAATATAAATTTAAATTAACTCTATAGTAAAAAGCATTTAGAGGTTTTTACAAAAATAAGACAATAACTATTTTTTTTTAAAAACCTTCAATTATTAAACAGAAGTCAATATTATGGGAAAAATAACTTTAAAAAAACTCCCATCTTTTTACTCACCTACAGTGATATTTACAGATGTAAAACCAGTTGATTTTTGATATTTTAATATAAAAAAATATCCTTTAATTGATATTCTTTTTTTAATAAAAACTTAACCACAATTACTCCTAAAAAAATATTCAGAATTATTATATATCGTTCAAAATAAAAAGACAGTAGCTTCAAAACGCTACTGCCTAATTACGATTTAGCTGATAGTTTTGATAAATGGTAGTAATTTCCTAAAAACTCATCTCAAATAAAAAGTATATTTAATTGTTTTTTTCTGGTCTAAAAACACTGCTAATAATTTGTCCACTATACTCCTCGTTTTCCATAAGTTCAATTCCTTGATCAAAAATTATGCTCCGCATTAACTCAACGCCATGATAGCATCGATAAAAAGTTTCTTCGTGAAGTAACCGTTACTAATGAGGTAGGCTGTGTGGCGAGCGTTAGCTACCATCTGTGCATACTGTTCCTCGGTACATTCTTGAACGC
>BNJV01002702.1_pt1 | contig 26998 bp, 37 predicted proteins | sample 8540591 | NCBI WGS metagenome assembly BNJV01 (sample SAMD00202457, study PRJDB9452) | human saliva metagenome | host: Homo sapiens | reverse complement strand
AGATTAGCAAATTGTTACTCTTAAATAATAGAGTTTCCATAAAAATGAAAACCGGAGCTTGCGCTTCGGTTTTTATCATATATAGAATATATATGGGTTTGGATCTGAGTTGTTTACCTTATCTAATTCAAGTGGAGAACTAACTAGAACAAATAGAGGTGACAAATGTGAGTAAAATAGGAGTGGGATTAGGTGCTTCAATAGTATCGAATAATATTTTAGAAAATAAGGCGAATATAAAATGGATATTACGCGAGAGCAGTGTTAATGAGTTAGATAACGGATGGCGTTTTTTTATCCGAAATAGATACAGAAGAATATCTATCACATGCTGAAAATATGTCGATATGTGACTGGAGTACAATTGTTGAAATAGAACCTGCAGTATTATCAATTTTTAATATGCCTATTGGAACAGAACTTACAATTATTTACGAAGATGAGAGACTGTATTTCTTAGATACAATTACTGGTCAGAAATTATCTCATTAGGGATGTTGAAGTTTTACTTCATCCACTCATCCTTCATATAATTTTGAGTTCTCTATAGCAATACTAGTATTACATAACTCTGGATTAATCATAGCTTAGAATTTTTTTCTATAAAGAAGAAGTCTGAGAGCGAAATAAACTTGACAATTTATGCACAAGCTATTATGATAGTCAAAAGAACAGATTTAGGTTTTAAAGCATCAGATAAAATAGCAAAATTGACGATTGAGATATAAAAATGAGATATTGAGGTATGAAAGTGTGTAGAGTAATAAAAATTATTTACGGATACGATTTCTTCAGAGTACATGGATTTTTGCCTTTCAGATTGCTCATGAAACCCAAGATGCAGATATAGTTCAGGTATATGATGGAATCCAGACATTCAATTTATCAGTTAATTATATTAAGTATCTATCGTTTGTTAGTAAAAAGTATAGTGAACTATATAATAAAGAATATGAACTTGATGGCTATGGAATCTACCAAGTTTTTGATAGTAAATTATCGAAAGAAGTTAGTTATCGATCTTGTGGTATATGGTCAGCTGATGATTTTAATCATTATGTTTTCCTTTCTAATAAAGGTATGATGGAAATACTCATAAATATTTCCTTGACATTTAAATTTGAAAAACAGCTACTGAACTGCAAAAAAATATCGGGCGTCCCCTTTGAAAAATAAGTGAAGTAGGAAACATCGAGGAAGGTTTATATTATGTAGAAGCTAGTTTAATCAATGATGGTGAACTCTATTTTAAAATTAGTGATAAACTTATAAAATGTGACGATTATGTTGCTTTTTAGATTGATTGATGAAGGACTGGATTTACGATCACTTGAATCGGAATATGAGTTAGAAATAACTACTATTCATCCTGAAAAATCATTTTGTTTATCAAGTTTTTAAATGGTGGATTTATGGGGCTTGCCCTAATCTATTTTTCTAGTTATAAGATTATAAATACTCTGAATTACAATGCCTATTTATTAGTTTATGAGCGCGATGCTCAAGACTAACCAAAATGTTAAAAAGCAGAAATTCTGGTTAAAGGACTTGCATACTTTTAGTTAGGATAGTTCAGCAAGTAAGCCAACAAAAATCTGGTAGCTAGAACTATTATCGTTAAGTATGTTAGTTATACGAAACTAAGATCAAGGGCAAATAGGGTATTAGTAAGAGTTTAAGAATGGATAAGTTATTGCTAGAGGCTCATTCTTTTAACAAATGTAAACCATTAGATTATGCCCAAAAAATGTATAAAGTAATGCTTGAATAGGGATGGAGAAAGGCCAACAAGAACTACTAGAGTTGCGGAGTGCTGGATAAAAAAATGATACTAGTATGAATTTGAAAAATTTTTTTAAACAGTTTATGAGGGGAACTTTAAGTGAATGTTTATAGAAGAATAACAAAGTTAGAGAAAAACTATTTAATGGTTAAGTGCTCTAATGATTTCAATCTAAATATTGATGGGAAAAAGTACAAAAGTGAAAGAGACGCGATAGAGATATTAGCTGAACAGTTTTAATATTAATGATCTCCAAGATGGTAATTGGGATGCATTATCTGATCGACTCCAGCGTTCTAATTATATACATCCAGAGAGGATTAATATTTTTTTCTTAACAATTCAAATGATCTTTTTATCAAGGATGTAAACTCTAAAAATACTTTTTAGAAATATTATCTGATACAGTTTCATGGTGGGAAGAAGATGTTGAAAGATATATAGTTGATGGAAAAAGAAAAACATTCAATGTATATCTGCTAGATTAATACTAATTGTTTGATATGATAGAAATATAAACATTTCTGTGAAGAAGATAATAGCTAGACAAGTTGGACAAATGATAACAGTTCAAAAAGTTCTAAATGAATATAGGTGGATTATGATTAATGAACTGAAAAAGAAGATTGCTTCTACCAAGGGTGTGGACTTTGGACCATTTTGGAGAGGGGATTTCTGATGAATGGATTATAAAAGCTGAGAAAAGATTAAATTTTACTTTTCCTGGAACATATAAGTGGTGGCTGAAAAATTATATGGGTGGAGAAATTTATGGAGAAGAAATATTCAGTATTTATGGATTAGATTTTTGATACGGTTGTGGGAGGTGATATTGTTTACATAAAACGAACTGAATAGAAAGCAAGGATTTAGTAACTCTGAACAATTAGTCATCTGTGAAGGGGAAGATGGCATGTTTTATTTTCAAAAAAACAGGAAAGTTTGATCAATGAGTTAGCAGTTTTTAGAGATGGAGAATACTATGCTAGCGATTTTATTGAATTTCTCATAAAAAGAATAGACGGCTAGTATATTTTAAAGAATCTATTGGGCTAAAAAAGTAGGGATTATGCTCAGTAATGATAGATAGGAAAAATAGAGTGATAGTCGTTTTTATTTTTAGTGATGTTCGCCAATATCTCATTATGGGATTTAAAGGAATATCAGATAGTTTTAAAATCTAAGTAAAAATTCCATCTAATCTTTAAAATTACTAGTACGATGCCATTGGTTACAGTTAAGAATATTAGAGGAAGTTTAAGAAATGAATTAGTCAGACACGACCAAAGTAATCAACAATCTTACTTATCTGTGAAAAATGTCCTGTGGGAAATCAAAGGAAATTAAAAGATTGAATAGGATATTGACAATTAAAAGCATAGATGTATAAAAGTTTGATCTTGACCATAAAGATTGGAAAGACAATTTGCTAGAGATAGTGCATAATAGACAGAAAAAAAGGGGGATAGCATTTGCTAATCTTCAGTAGACAGATGATTTTATTAACAATAATAGGACATCTGTTGATGTAGAAGTAATATTTAAGAATAATTTGGAGATGGATTTTATGTCTGTAGGCTTAATGGTGAGGTTATAATTGGTGGACAGTAGGAGAAGGAACTTTTTAATTCATTCTTTTTCGACTATTTATGTTCAGTTAGAGAATAAAGACTGGGGAAGTAAGTATCCCGTTATCATGAATAAACTTTATTTTTAAGCGATATTCCTTTTGGAAGATATTGAGAGTGGAATAGCAGAGTTGTTATCTATTCAAGAAGAGTTGAAAAAAATTTCCACCCTCACGACATCATATGGGATTTTTGAAGATTTGTCAGTCACTCCTCCTTGGGGTAATCATATTGCTTCCCATATCACAAATTTATCTCAATATTTCATAACTAGTTCAGGCAGTGATTTGTTAGAAGTTATGTTAACTTGTTTTAGATTCGCACTCGAGGAAGGTCAAAATGTTGTTGTAAAAAGTATCTGAAGAAGGATTTTCTAAAAATTTTTTTAAACCCAATGAACCATTAAAAACTATTGAAACACCGATTTTTATTATTTCATCTAACTCTAAGTTGTAAAAAAATAAACTTGTTTTGGAGATTTTTTTGAAATGTCATCATTTTGAATACGGTTTGTAAATAAAATGTGACTTATTAAAAGATCATGGAAACTATTTGTTTAAATGCTAAAAGGCTGAATCACCTATCTATGGTCATATTTTTATTGTTAAATTTTATAATATAGAGTGATGTGTTATATGTAATTGTGTAGAGGAGGGAAAAACTGGATAATATAGTACTACGAAGTGAGTGGTTCGATGAATTGGAAAAATTTTATGAAGTTAGGCTTGCTTGTGAAACAAAGTTTCTAACAATTTATCAAGTATGCTATCTCTTTGAGGATGAGATGACGAAGGTATTACTGGACATGGATGATTATATAGAAAATCCTAATCTAGCAAGAAAGATCATTTTTGGAGATGATAGGGTTGGTGGAAGTGGCTATTTTTGTTTTTTACTTTTTGCATCTATTAATGAAAAAGAAGAGTTAAATATTGAAGTGGATATGGAAGTAGCAGATAATGACGAGGGGCTCCATCGATGTCAATTCTATGTCAAAAACTCAATTAGAAAAATCTAAAGCATTTTTAGAAATCATTTACCTAGAATCAAAAAGACTATAAAAGGGCAGTAACATTACACGATGAACAAACTAGAAATGTAATGATTTAGCAAGCGTTTCTCGTTCATTCTATAGATGTATACATTTTTAATTAGATTTTAATTAAAAATTGAAGGGGAGGGACTAGTGGATATTTTTAAAAGCTAGAGGAAGAGATTGAGGGTACGAACTACTGGGACGCCTATGCATTAGACTTTAGAGCTTCATTTTTTTGGAGATGAATGTAGACTTTATATCGAGGTTGAAAATGGTAAATCGGATCAGTATTGCTGGGAGATAATTTTTCACCGTTGTTTTAAGGTTAACTATGAGACAGATGCTGGTTGGACATGTTTGGGAAGTGAGACTGGCACAAGAAATTTCAATATGAAAGATATTCCTTTTTGAAAATCTCATGTCTCACACTGTACATGACATTAGACTTATTGAAGCGAAAAATAATATGATACAAGCTACAATTACTTTATCAAGTATGTTAATTGACATTGTATGCAAAGATATTCAAGTCTCTAAAGTTTTTGGTGAGTGAACAGAACTTCTTTTTGGAAGGTTTTAGTTTTTGCTAATGATAAATGTTTAAACTAGAAAAAAACTCTAAGTTAAAAACTTTTGGCAGAAATCATTAAGACTGGTCCTTCAGTCAAAATCGGTATATGAAGAAAAACTGGATGGATAGAATTAAAATCGTTCAAGAAAAATGGGGCTTATCATCTGCGTACAAGGGTGAAGAAATTTTGTTATTGAAAAAACGATAGCAAAAGATGGATATCCGATTGTTGTCTATTCTGTAAGTAATTTTTAGTTACAGAAAGAGAAATATTTCGCCCTCACACTGGAAATTGATGAAATTGATAGATTACTGCTGTTTCGTTCAAACTATTATATTAGGGGATTTGACTTTTAGATATTGATCATTTTGCTACAAGATATCACTTCTTTTACCAATTTAATAATTTTTTTCTGCAATAACGAAGAAGTATTTAGAAATGCTTCCAGAAAAATAGAAGACCTTCTCGTCTTTTAAGCTATCATTGTGTTTTTATCAGCCCTTCTTGTAGTAACTGTTTTGTTTAGTGTTATTGCGGTCTGTATTTTTAGTTTTTAGGAATATTATTGAATAATGCTATTTTTAATATTCTAAAGAATTGCAAAGATCTCTAAGATTTAATATGAGAAAAAATACAAGAGTGATGATAAAAATAATTTTACTTTTCAACTCCTTTTTGATATAATAGACGGCAAGAAAGAATATCTTATCAGTAAATCCTAAGCGAGCCTGTGGTAGTGAAAGTCAGGTGATTGAGAGATAAGTGTGGCGCTTTTGGTATATTTTTATAAATAATGAAGTAATAAATTAGGGTGGAACTGCGTTTCTGACGCCCCTAGGTCGCACGACTTAGGAGCAAAGGCACGGTTTTTTTGTGTTCTGAGTCACAAAGATAAATTAATTAAGGAGTATTCAATGTCTAAGAAATTAACATTTCACTGCGTCAGTGGCAGAGACCTCCTTATAGTCGGACTGCCCCACGCTTAGCACTAAGTTGCCAGAGCTAGCCGCAGTACTAACTCGTCTTGCCTCGTATGATCGACGAGGCAGACTCGTGTCGCAAGAAATTATAGAAAAAAAGGAGAAAACAATGTCTAAAAAATTGACTTTCCAGGAGATCATCCTTACTTTGCAACAATACTGGAATGACCAGGGTTGTATGCTTATGCAGGCTTATGATAACGAAAAAGGTGCGGGAACCATGAGTCCTTATACTTTCCTTCGTGCCATTGGTCCTGAGCCATGGAATGCGGCTTATGTAGAGCCATCACGTCGTCCTGCTGACGGTCGTTACGGTGAAAATCCAAATCGTCTCTACCAACACCACCAATTCCAAGTGGTCATGAAACCTTCACCATCAAACATTCAAGAACTTTACCTTGAGTCTTTGGAGAAATTGGGAATCAATCCTTTGGAACACGATATTCGTTTTGTTGAAGATAACTGGGAAAACCCATCAACTGGATCTGCAGGTCTTGGTTGGGAAGTTTGGCTTGACGGTATGGAAATCACTCAGTTTACCTACTTCCAACAGGTCGGTGGTTTGGCAACTGGTCCTGTTACCGCTGAGGTTACTTATGGTTTAGAACGTTTAGCTTCTTATATCCAAGAGGTAGACTCAGTTTACGATATCGAGTGGGCTCCTGGTGTTAAATACGGAGAAATTTTTCCTTCAACCTGAATACGAGCATTCAAAATACAGCTTTGAAGTTTCAGATCAAGATATGCTTCTTGAAAACTTCGAAAAATTTGAAAAAGAAGCAGGACGTGCTTTGGAATTGGGTCTTGTTCACCCAGCCTATGACTACGTTTTGAAATGCTCACATACCTTTAACTTGCTTTGATGCACGTGGAGCTGTTTCCGTTACAGAACGTGCCGGTTATATCGCTCGTATCCGTAACTTAGCCCGTGTCGTAGCTAAAACATTCGTAGCAGAACGTAAAAAACTTGGTTATCCACTTCTCGACGAAGCCACACGCGCTCAACTCCTAGCAGAAGAGGAAGAATAAAAAGAGTGTATTATATAGGATTGGTTGATAGAGCAATCCTACAGGACCAGTTGCCATTAGTGATAGAGGTATCGTTAGAGAAACTAACGATACCAGGCAAAATTGAGACCTTAGGCTCCAATTTTAGCAATGAAACGACATAGTCGGTTGCTTGTGCAATCATAAGGCAACTGAAAAGATATTTTTCGGAGAAAAACATGACAAAAAAACAAGAGAAAGAACTGCTCGCATCGAAAATGCTGAGGAATTCCGACAAAAAGGCGAGTTACTAACGACTTTTTCTTCATCAAGTTCCAAATGACCAAGATCAGGTGGTTTTCGGATAATTATTACACTAATCAACCAGTTACAATCGCGCTTGATAAGGCCTTGACTCCCCAACCAGAATGCCCAACGCTACTTCAAACGCTACCAGAAATTCAAAGAAGCTGTTAAATATTTGACTGAACTGATAGAAGAAACCAAGTCAACCATTCTCTATCTGGAGAGTGTTGAGACAGTTCTTAATCAAGCTGGATTGGATGAAATCGCTGAGATTCGTGAGGAGTTGATTGAAACAGGCTTTCATCAGAAGACGCCAACGTGAGAAACTTCATAAGCGGAAAAAACCTGAAAAATATCTTGCTAGTGATGGCAAGACTATCATCTATGTTGGTCGAAATAACCTCCAGAATGATGAATTAACCTTTAAAATGGCCCGAAAAGATGAGCTTTGGTTCCACGCTAAAGACATTCCTGGAAGTCATGTCGTCATCTCAGGAAATCTCGACCCATCTGACGAGGTCAAGACAGACGCTGCTGAACTTGCAGCCTACTACTCAAAAGGTCGCTTATCTAATTTAGTACAAGTTGATATGATTCAGGTACTAAATAAGCCAACTGGTGGAAAAACCTGGTTTCGTTACTTATACAGGACAAAAACTCTCCGAGTAACGCCAAATCCAGATAAAATCCAATCTATGAAAACTTAGCTAAGCTTCCATGCTACAATTTTTAGTACTATAGAGAGGAGGTCTTCTCTGAATGTATAACCATATTAAGTCCATCATGACTATCATACTAGGTGCTGCTATATTTGCCTTCGGACTTACATATTTTGTAGTCCCACATCATTTATTTGAAGGTGGAGCCACAGGGATTACCTTGATTACCTACTATCTCTTTAATATCCCTATCTCATTGATGAACATCATCATTAACATCCCGCTCTTTATTCTTGCTTGGAAAATTTTTGGAGCAAAGACTCTATATTCGAGTCTCCTGGGAACCATCTCAGTATCCGTCTGGCTGGCTATCTTTGAGAAGATTCCTCTTCAGTTTAATCTTGAAGGTGATTTAGTTATCGTAGCCTTAGTCTCAGGAGTACTCCTAGGTGTTGGATTAGGAATTATTTTTCAACGCTGGTGGAACTACAGGTGGAACTGACATCGTTGCTCGAATCCTTAATAAATATACCAATATTTCAGTCGGAAAATTACTATTTGGCTTAGACTTCTTCATTCTTATGCTAATTTTAATTATCTTCCAAGATCTCCGTCTAGTAACTTATACCTCTTATTCGACTTTATCGTATCTCGAGTTATAGATTTGATTGGAGAAGGTGGTTATGCTGGTAAAAGGCTTCATGATCATCACTCAAAAACCAATGGAACTAGCTGATAAAATTAATGATGAGCTTGGACGTGGTGTTACTTTTTATTTCAGGTCAAGGATACTACAGTAAAACAGATTTAAAAGATTGTCTATTGTATCGTAGCTAGAAATGAGATGGTTAAGATGAAAGAGATGATTCACAGCATTGATCCTATGGCCTTTATTACTATCACTGAAGCCCATGAAATCCTAGGGAAGGTTTTACATTTGATCCTAGGTAAACTAGCAATTTGAACTGAAAAAAGCAATCCCATTACAGGATTGCTTTTTTTATTTCAATATACACAGAAGAGCATGCTCTTCTGTTTTAATAGATACTATTTTTTTCAGCTGACAATGCTGCCATTGTGATGTAGTTGTATGGTTTGTTAAAGTGTGGCAAGAAGAATAGGTCAGTCAATGCCAATTTATCAATTGTAACATGTTCTTGGATAGCAAGTGAGAACATGTGGATAGCCATACCGATTGCTGAATCACGAGATACCATTTGAGCACCAAAGGATTTTCACGGCTGTCTTTATCAAAGACAATCTTGATAGCAACTTCATGGTTATCATGCTTCATGAATTCAGGTTTTTGAAGGTCATTAAATCCAGTTTCAGTTGCGTTGTAACCTGCAGCTTTTGCTTTTTCCAGTGTCAAACCAGTTGAAACCATGTGAAGGCCGTAGATTGAGATACCATTTGATCCTTGAACACCGATTCCTTCAAGTTCATGTCCACAAGCGTTGTAAGCACCAACGATACCAGTACGAACAGCGTTTGAAGCAAGTGCTATGTAGCTAGTGTCTTTACGAGCGTTGTCATAAACAGTTGCACAGTCACCAACAGCGTATACACCTGGGATAGATGTTTCTTGTTTCTTGTCAACAAGGAAAGCACCGTTACGGAAGAGTTCGATCTTACCGTCAGCAAGAGCAGTGTTTGGACGGAAACCAACTGCAAGAACAACCATATCAACGTCAAATGTTTCTTTGTCAGTTACCAAGCGTTCAACTTTACCATCACCTTCGATAGCTTTTACAGTTTGACCAAGTGCCAAGCGGATGTTGTGGTCTTCCAAGTTTTTAGCCATCATTTGAGTGAAGTCTTTGTCGTAGTAACCGTTCAATACAGTATCAACGATATCAACAAGCACAACTTCTTTTCCAAGACGTTCGAAAGCTTCAGCAAGTTCAACACCGATGTATCCACCACCAACTACAGCGATACGCTCAAGGTGTTGGCTCTTATCAACAAGTTTGTTGATAACTTCTTCAGCATTTTGGTACAATTTAACGAATTGAACATTTTCAAGAGTTGTCTTGAATTCACGGTTTCCTTTAACAATTTCAACACCTTCGATTGGTGGCAAGATTGGTGTAGAACCAGTAGCGAAGATCAACTTATCGTATGATTCTTTGTGTTCTTTTCCTTCAACTTCTGCAGTAACAACTTTGTTGTCATAGTCAATTGAAAGAACTGGTGAGTTCATGTAAACTTTAGCACCTTTTGCTTCCAATTTTTCTTTTATCTGAGTAGAACAATCCTTCAGCACCATCGATTTGCTCACCGATCCAAAGAGCCATTCCGCATCCAAGGAATGAAATATTTGAGTTTTGGTCAAATACAACGATTTCGTTTTTCGTTTCCAAAATTGTCCAACATTGTGTTGATACATGCAGTTCCAGCGTGGTTAGCACCCACAACTACGATTTTACTCATAAGATAATTCCTACCTTTTATTTAAAATTTTTACTGTACTAGTATATCATTTTTCTGTTAGCGTTTACAAGTTTTTGTTTGAAATTACTTAATTTTGACTAAAATTAAAAATTAATTTATTATAAAAACTTATCAAAGAGTATTATTTTTATAATTATGCTTTTGAGCATTTTTCTTGACTTTTTAAAAACAAATTGTGAAAACGCTGACTTTATGATATGCTATTTATACAGGAATAAAATATAAATCTCAAAGTTACTTTCATGACAGGGATTTACAACTATTTCCAATTGACTTGAAAGGAGTTAGTTTTTGCCTTTCTGTTCATCTTCTGAACGACTAATGGGAACTACGATTACCATTTCCTTAGTACATGATCAGGGCTGATTGTCTGCTCAGACAAGCTTTTGATTTGCTTAAAGAGCTTGAATTTCGGTTTCAATGCCAATAGTGCTGAATCTGAATTGATGGAAATCAACTATCTTGCTGGCATTGCTCCTGTTAAAGTTCATCCTGATTTATTTGAACTGATTTCATTAGGTTTAGACCACAGCCTAGCACCTAAAAAGCCATCTCAACATTAGCATTGGCCCTTTGGTTCCAAAACCTGGCGCATCAGTTTTTCCGATGCAAAAGTTACAAGCTCTGAAGAAATTGCTTCAGCCTTAGCACTAATAGACCCTCATTTTATTAAACTCGATTCAGTCAATTCTACAGTTTTCCTAGAAAAAAAGGGAATGAAAATTGACTTAGGGTGTTTAGCAAAGGGCTATAGCGCGGATAAGGTTGCCATATTCTTGAAAGAGAATGGAGTCACTTCTGCTCTTATCAATCTTGGAGGAAACATCCTCACAATTGGTAATAACCAGGCAAAAACGGTCAACCTTGGCAAATCGGCATTCAAGATCCAACTCATACACGTGGTAATCACCTGATGACCTTATCAGTTACTGGAAAATCAGTTGTTACTTCGGGTATTTATGAACGGCACCTGACAATTGACGGAAAAGACTATCACCATATTTTTGATAGTGAGACAGGATTCCCTGTCGAAACAGAACTCGCTAGCCTAACGATTATCTCTGATAAATCCGTTGATAGTGAGATTTGGACAACCCGCCTATTCGGTGAACGTAGCGCTTCTATTATGTGGCAAGTCGAAAAATATTGATGGCATCGAAAGCCATCCTCATTGACAAAGATGGACGCATCGCTTGTTCATCTGGTATCCAACAGTAATTAATTAATAATGCAAAAGAGAAAGGAAAGCCCATGCTTAAACTTATTGCTATTGTAGGAACTAACTCAAAAACGTTCCACAAACCGCCAACTGCTTCAATATATGCAGAAACACTTTTGCTGATAAAGCAGAAATCGAATTGGTGAAATTAAAGACCTACCAGTCTTCAACAAACCTGCAGATAAACTTATTCCTGCAGAAGCCTTAGAAATTGTTGCAAAAATTGATGCAGCTGATGGTGTGATTATCGGCACTCCTGAATATGATCACTCAATTCCAGCTGTTCTTATGAGCGCCCTAGCTTGGATTTCTTATGGAGTATTCCCACTTTTGAATAAACCAGTCATGATTACTGGTGCTTCATATGAGTACTCTTGGTTCTTCACGTGCTCAATTGCAACTTCGTCAAATTTTGAATGCTCCTGAGATTAAAGCAACAGTTCTTCTGATGAATTCTTACTCTCATTCTCTTCAAGCATTTGATAAGAATGGTGACTTGGTAGATCTTGATGTTATCAATAAATTGGATGCCATCTTTGACGACTTCCGTATCTTTGTCAAGATTACTGAAAAATTGCGTATCGCACAAGAATTGCTTCGCAAAGATGCAGAAGAATTTGACTGGGAAAACTTGTAAGATAGGAGACAAAATAGAATGAAATTTGTTGGACTTGTTGGATCAAACTACGATCAATCATATAACCGCAAACTCTTGGAATTCATCCGTCGTAACTTCAAACTCAAATTTGAATTAGAAGTTCTTGAAATCGATGAAGTTCCAATGTTTAATCAAAGATGAAAAATGGGATGAAAGCTTCCAATTACGTCTTCTTTATAACAGAATTACACGTGCTGATGGTGTCATTATTTGCCACTCCTGAGCACAACCACACAATTTCTGCTTCACTTAAATCGGTTCTTGAATGGCTTTCATACGAAGTTCATCCATTTGAAAACAAACCAGTGATGATCGTTGGTGCTTCATACTATGACCAAGGAACTTCACGTGCTCAAGTTCACCTTCGTAAGATTCTAGATGCACCAGGAGTAAATGCCTACACATTGCCAGGTAATGAGTTCCTTCTTGGAAAAGCTAAAGAAGCTTTTGATAATAACGGAAACATTATCAACGAAGGAACTGTTAAATTCCTGAGACTTGCTTAGATAACTTTGTCAAATACGTAGGAGTCGTTTCGAAATTGAAAAAACCAAAACCAATTGATCCAGAAGACTTAGATTGTGGAAAACCAATCGCTACAACTATTACAGAAGTTGACCCTGATGATCCAGAATGGGTAGAAAAAGTTGCAGAAATTACAGGCGCTGTATCTGGTGATACATACGTTAAACTTGACCATGGTATCCTTACAGTTAACCAAATTGATATGTTCTTGAAAGCTATGCCTTTTGAATTGACATATGCTGACGATAACAACCAATTCCTCTACTACAACAATGCTCACCAAGATCCAGATACTATGTTTGCTAAACGTGTACCTTCTCAATCAGGAGGCCGTATGTCAACTATTCACGGTTCCCTTCCACCTGCACGTATGAAGAACGTAGAGTGGGTCATCGGTACACTTCGTAATGGAAACCAGGAATACGTACGTACCATTGTTCCAGGTTCTCCAGCTGGTGTCATTAATACTCACAACTACCAAGCTATGTACTATCCAGATGGTTCATATGCTGGTATCAACGAAATTGTCTTTAACTTCCAACCATGGCTTGACTGGTACTTGAAAGAAACTGGTCAACGTTTGGTAGGCGGTAGCGGACCTTTTTGCTCCTGCTGCTGGAGGTCACGGAGATGCCGATGCTACTTCTGGGCTTCTGACTCAGCCGATGTGTGGCGCAGATGCAACTTCTGGTGCTAGTAACTAATAACTAACAAAAAGGAACCATTTTGAGTTCCTTTTTATAATAGAAATCTCGGTTCGCACACAAACCGAGAATTTTTATTTATGAATTCGGATCATCAAGACTACGGCCGTGTAAACCTTTTTCTCGTTGCACTTGACGAAGTTTTTCAGGAGTCACATCATTACCATCTTCATCGACAATTTTGATTCCTTCAACGTGGTGACGTACTGAACGACGATAGCCTTCAATATATTCTTCACGAAGTTTAGCTTGTTCTACTTTTTCTTCTGCAGTCAAAGCCTTCTGTTTTTCTTTTTAGCAAGTTCATTAATACGAGCGATTTTTTCTGGTGTCATATTTGGATCTCCGATCTACTTTTCAATTACTATTTTGTATTAAGAAGGTTAAAAGCAGCTACTGTTTTTGCTTTATTGACAAGTTCAGCTAGAATAGCCAAACGATTATTCTTAACATCAATATCCTCTGCCATAACCATGGTATTGTCAAAGAATGCATCAATAACTGGACTAAGAGCAAATAGTTGTGTTAATTTATCGCTTGCTGAACCTTTCAATTCTAGGTTTTCTACCGCTTGAGCTAGTTCTTTTTCCTGTTCATTTTCAAAGAGACTTGCATCAACTTTGACGGAACCTTCTACCTTTTCTGCTAGGTTAAAGGCACGAGATAATGACTCAACTGATGATTTGTAATCTTCAGTTTTCGTAGCTTCTGAAAGAGCTTCTGCTGCTTCAATCATATCAGAGACAACAAAGTTTGAACTTGCGAGAACAGCTTCTTTAATATCTTTTGCAGTAGAACCCATCATCTTATCAACACGAGCTTTGATGAAGTTAAGCACTTCTTCTTGGTTATCGTAAGTTAAACTATCAAATGAGAAAGAGCATAGAGACTAGAAATTAACTCATCCATTGGAATATTCCAACCAAAGGCATCTAAGATACGGACAATCCCTCGTGTCGCACGACGAAGTGCATAAGGGTCATTTGAACCAGATGGAATGAGACCAACTGAGAAGAAAGATAAAAGAGTATCTAATTTATCTGCAAGAGCTAGAATTGCTCCAACTTTAGATTCAGGAAGAGCTCCGTCTGCTGAGTCTGGAAGGTAGTGTTCACGGATTGCTTGTGCCACTGCAGCATTTTCACCTGCAAGAAGCGCATACTTCTCACCCATGATCCCTTGAAGCTCATCAAATTCACCAACCATACCGGTTAAGAGGTCAAATTTATAAATGGCTGCAGCACGAGCAAGATCAATAGATTCATCAACTGATAGACCAGCTTTTTCTGCTAGCAGGATAGCAATTTGCCCTGTACGAATCATGTGTTCACGAAGTGAACCAATCTTTTCATGGAAGGTAACGTGTGAAAGTTTAGCAACTAAATCTTCAATCTTGAGCTTTTGGTCTTCACGCCAGAAAAATTCACCATCTTCAAGACGCGCAACTCAAGACTTTCTCATTACCTCCAGATGACATTATCCAAATACTCTGCATTTCCGTTACGAACTGAAATGAAGTTTGGTTTTAGATTTCCTTCAAAATCACGGACAACAAAATAACGTTGATGAGTTTCCATAGAAGTAACCAAAACTTCTTCTGGAACCTCTAGGTATTTAGGATCAAAATTCCCCATGAAGGCAGTTGGGTATTCAACCAAATTCAGAACTTCATTCAAGAGTCCTTCATCAATTTGTACCTGAACACCTTCTTCAGCTTCAATAGCCTTAATTTGCTCACGAATCATGTTTTTCACGCTCTTTACTATCTGCAATCACATAAACCATTCGAAGGTCTTCTTCATAAGAGTCAGCATTGGTGATTTCAACTTCATGTCCAAGGAAGCGATGTCCGCGGCTGACTCTGCCTGAATGAATATCTAGGAAATCTAGTTCAAGAGCTTCATCATCCAAAAGCACTGTCAAAGTGTGGACTGGACGGATGTATTCAAAGGTATTGTTTGCCCAATGCATGCTAACAGGGAAACTTAAGCTAGCCAAGACTTCTGGAATTCCAGTCAGAACTTCTTCCGCTGGTTTTCCAGCTTCATGCTCAGTTACATAGACGTATTCTTCACCTTTGATTTCACGGAATTCGATATCTTCTACTGATCAAGCCTTTCCCACGAGACAAATCCTTGTGCTGCTTTCGAAAAATTGCCGTCTGCATCCAAAAGCGATTTTCTTAGAAGGTCCTTTAAAATCTTCAGTCAAATCTGTTTGTTGGTCTGCTAAACCAAGTACACGGACGGCCAAAACGACGGGGAGTTGAGAAGGTTTGAATGCTTTCGTATGAAAGACGGTTCTCTTTCAAGAAAGCCGCCATTTTCTCGCCGAGTTGTTTTTCACTTGGTGTGACAACGTAGGCTGGCAACTCTTCAAGTCCTAGTTCTACTAATAAGTTTTTGTCATGTTTTTCTCCGAAAAATATCTTTTTCAGTTTGCCTTATGTGATTGGCACGCAAGCAACCGACTATGTCGTTTCATTGCTAACTGGAGCCTAAGGTCTCAATTTTGCCTAGTATCGTTAGTTTCTCTAACGATACCTCTATCACTAATGACACTGGTCCTGCTGATTGCTCTATCAACCAATCTATATAATACCTCTTTTTATTCTTCCTCTTCTGCTAGGAGTTTTGCGCGTGTGGCTTCGTCAAGAAGTGGGTAACCGAGTTTCTTACGTTCTGCAACGAAGGTTTTGGCTACGACACGGGCCAAGTTACGGATGCGGGCAATGTAACCGGCACGTTCTGTAACAGAAACAGCTCCGATGCATCAAAGCAAGTTAAGGTATGTGAGCATTTCAAAAACGTAGTCATAGGGCTGGGTGTACAAGACCCAATTCCAAAAGCACGTCCTGCTTCTTTTTCAAATTTTTCGAAGTTTTCGAAGCATATCTTGATCTGAAACTTCAAAGCGTAGTTTTGAATGCTCAGTATTCAGGTTGAAGGAAAAATTTCTCCGTATTTAACACCAGGAGCCCACTCGATATCGTAAACTGAGGTCTACCTCTTGGATATAAGAAGCTAAACGTTCTAAACCATAAGTAACCTCAGCTGTAACAGGACCAGTTGCCAAACCACCGACTTGTTGGAAATAAGTAAACTGAGTGATTTCCATACCGTCAAGCCAAACTTCCCAACCAAGACCTGCAGATCCAGTTGATGGGTTTCCCAGTTATCTTCAACAAAAAGCGAATATCGTGTTCCAAAGGATTGATTCCCAATTTCTCCAAAGACTCAAAGGTAAAGTTCTTGAATGTTTGATGGTGAAGGTTTCATGACCACTTGGAATTGGTGGTGTTGGTAGAGACGATTTGGATTTTCACCGTAACGACCGTCAGCAGGACGACGTGATGGCTCTACATAAGCCGCATTCCATGGCTCCAGGACCAATGGCACGAAGGAAGTATAAGGACTCATGGTTCCCGCACCTTTTTCGTTATCATAAGCCTGCATAAGCATACAACCCTGGTCATTCCAGTATTGTTTGCAAAGTAAGGATGATCTCCTGGAAAAGTCAATTTTTAGACATTGTTTTCTCCTTTTTCTATAATTTCTTGCGACCTAGAATAAAAAGACCGTGTCTTTTCCCTGTAAGTGAACTTAGGGCGTCAAAAACGCGGTTCAACTTAATTTATTACTTCATTATTTTCAATAAAATTACCAAAAGCGCCACACCTATCTCAACTAATCTGACTTCACTATCAAGTCGCTTTAGGATTTACCGATAAGATATTCTTCTGTTGTCTATTATAACAAATTCATTTAAAAAGTAATTTTTTATGAATTCTACAACTAATTGATTGATAGGAAATTACTGAATTCTTCATGAAGAAGAAAACCCACCTTCCAAGAATAGCGGTTTAATCATGTTTTTAAGCTACAAATCTAGTGCTCCATAATTCTTTTCATGTTAAAACCCCAATTGTTTCTTTTAAGATTTTCTAGCATTTCGCCAGAGTTTTTTACACGTGTAATTTCTTCCTATTTAACAACAATTGAAAACCTTAATTGATGAATACAATTTTATGTGTTGATTATCATTGTTGTTTAAAATCTGGTGTTCTCTCATCTCAGTTGCTCCAGACTTTAGCAGTTACTGGAGTTAGTCCTTCCCACATCTGACAGAGGTGTTTGTAGTCGCCATGTGTGGCCTTTTCGTTGACATTCACAGGTTTGTGTAATTTCATTTTAGGCTGGATTTCCTCTTCTGTGATATAACTTCGAATATTTTCTAAGTGCCTGATTACATGTGCTTTTTGTTATCTAAATCATCCGTTGACTTCAGTGCATCAGCAATTTTCAACTGTGTCAAAATACAAATCTTTCACTCTCCATCTCTTAAACGATAGATCCCAGTAGTCCGATACCTGCTTAAGCGAAAGTTTATAAACTGTCCAATTTCTTCCGGTTATTTTTCCCAAATCATATCCGTTTTCTCCTTATCTAGTTTTTATTTTTTCTTATATTTCTCATATATTGTGTCCTTTTAGATTTTCCTTCTTTATTTTACACAATATTTGACAAACATCATTTTTTATCATATAATATATTTGACTAGGACCTCTACTGTTTTAGTAAAAATTAACAGAAAGGAGATAATTATGGGGTAAAATCGTATGTTGTCCCTAAAAAATGGTGGTTGGAAGTGAAAGGTGCTGGCAACAAGATGTTCTGTTCATTCACAATGAGTGAAGCTGCAAATATTGTTAGACAGATTTTACGGAATCAAGGTTCCAAACTAATCATTAATGGCAAAGATGGAGAATTAAGTCGTGATAGTCTTGGTAAAACCTGTTCCTCCCAAGAATGCACTTTGTCTGCTCTTTACATACATCCTGTAGGTTATATCATCTGTGTGACTTCTGCTATTTTTTTTGTTCCATCCTCTGTTTCAACAATCGCATGTATAGAAACGATCAAACACTCACTGACAGGCTTTATACTATACGGATGCCTTGGTCTCATTTTTCCCTCCTGGCCTCTCTAATCAACCTTAGCTTATCGATGTTGTGATATCGTACACTGATTTTTAATTGTCATTTCTTACTATATTTCCAGCAATTTGAAATGGTTACTTTTACTCCACAAGCACGAGCGAGGCGAGTAGGGTTATTCCTTCCGAATTCAATTTGTCTTTGATAATCTGAATCCATTTTGATGTTGTTATTCATATATTTCCTTTCTAAATTTGGTATATAATTAAAATAAAATTTGAGGTAAGGTGTATGCTTAGCAATATTATTATTATTATTATTTCAATCATTGCTCTACATCATTGGGGCATTAATGATTTCACTATTCACAGAAAAGTCAAAATAGCTTATGACGAATAAACTACAGCAAGATAAATCAAATCCAAGTTGTTGTTATTTAGATACTATAGAAATCAATGATTTGCGCGTCTCGTTATCAAAAACTTTGTAATGACTTCAAACTATCCCAGATTTGAAATTTCAAAGAGTTGACACACTGCTTTAATATGTCTCCAACCGGTTAATTCCGCTACCCATCACAAAAATTATGTACACCTAGCCAATGACTTTAAAGAGACCATTGCTAGCACATCATTTATAAGAACCAAACAGCAAAACATATGATGAAGAATGAAAACTGATGCAACATCAAAAGTCTATGGATTGAAAAGAGTGATAATTACAAACAAAAACTTTTGAAAACACGGCTGAGTTATTATCAAAAGCCCAACAATTATTCTGGGCAACTGTGAGAACGCGAATCATCTCAATAGTTTCAGTAAGTGAACCGCCTTAGCAAGCCCAATTGTTTAACCATACCAAGAAGAACCGTAAAAGTTCTTTATTTTGCCACGTTTCTTCCAGTTAGAGACTGCACCTCATCTCCAAACTCCTTAAAAATTATCAAAAGAAGGAATTTTGACATTGATAAACAAATTTAAAATCAAAGCATAGAGAAAAGACCTAATAAAAGTAAGGTTTACCTATTCAAAGTCTGGATGGCACTCGGTTTTTAGGTTTTTATTTTTTAGCTGTCTCGTTTCGCTAATCCTTTAGCTTACAAAATATAATAGTAAATTTATTAAGCTGTTACCAGTTTGCAACCACAAGATTTTTCAGCCTTAGAAAGGTTGATACCACTGTTTTTCACGTTTGAAAAGAATTACGATGCTGTATTTCAATAAATAAACTTTGAAGAAAAACTAGGTTTTAGCGGAATAACGAGTACTGATGAAGAAATCACACCAAAACGTTGAACGAGTTTCACGATTGCTGACTACCTAAATGTATCCACTGATTATCTTCTAGGCCGCACTGATAACTCAAAGTTATTTCAAGCGACCGCCACTACCGCTGACGGTCATTGTTGACTTGTCTAATCTTTCGTGAACGGTGGTCTTATTGATGGGGAAACCCCACCATCGATGATGTAGACAAGATTGGTGATCATTAAACTCTTTTGGGGGTGTCCGATATTGAAAGTGAATGAGCCGCTGGATGAATACCGAGGTCACACCTCATTCCTCCTGAGACTATGGGAGCGAGGCTTCATTTCCGATGGCTAATTAATTAAGTTGTTAATAGGATTGTATCCATAGAGGAAACGAAAGAGTCGCCCAGCTAATTAGGCACAAGCCACGACCCAGCCAATTACAAACGGTCACATATAAACAGGACCTGATGATCGTCATGATTCGACATCTCACATCTCTGAAGAACCCACAGTATTTAAAGCATCGATTTCAACTGGGTTCCAGTTTGCTGAGCGGACAAAATCTCAACAACCTGTGTAGATGACCAGGAAGAGCCAAGAATGGGGTGGAAGATGCCACCAACCGAACAACGACTATCTGTGCCCTACTTGAAACTTATCAATAATGATATTCTTCCAGTTCAGAAGAAGAGTAAGAAAGCAACTGAAAACCGTTGACAAATGCTGAAATGACTGTTTTAGGGATGATACCAGTGTAGTGACTGCTAAAAGGAGTTTAACGAAAGGGTACTATTGATAATTTTTCCTAAATCAAAGGAACTTTTAAAATGGACCAAATATCGGTCTTAAATATGAGTTAGATGATACTATAACAACACCACTCATTCCATTTTTTAGAACAAATAAAATATCGAAGAAATTAATGAATATATAGATGATCCAAGCAAAGATTCGGACTAAAACTTTGAGATTTTTAGGAGAGATAAAAGAAGCCTTGTTAGAAATCAGTCCATAACGTCTGAGATCATTCTCATTCAGATGTTCTTTATATGTGTGGTCAACACTCATCCCGGAAACCCAATGAGTCAAATGGTACTACATCCTTTGCCATCACAGATAATGGTATTGGAATGGTAGAAAATATAAAAATAAAGGCATTCCTTTTCCGAAACAGTTGATTACTTCGAGTGGGCCTTCGATAAAGGAACTTCACAAAGGAAAATTACGACAGTGGTGTCGGATTGTATTTATTTAAGAAAAAACTCCACGGAAAAGGGGAAATAAAAATAGTATCAAATAACGGATACTATCACATCGATAGAACAGGTTATATTACCTTTTTAGAGTTCCCGTTTAACATCTCTGGAACACTTGCTATCAATACTTTTCATTGATGATTGTCAAACCACTTCCTTTCTGATACAATAGACTTATCAGGATTACTAGAAGAATGGTTTATATAAAGGAGCAAACATGAAAACACTAAATATTGCTGAGCTTTATCAACAATAAAATCAGCTATCCTATCTGACACTGGAGAAATTGTTTTCCAAAAAATTAAAGAATACGTTGAAAAAGATGAACCGGTGACACTAGATTTCACAGGAATTGAAACACTGACCACAGCTTTTCTAAATCTTGCAATTGGCCAGCTTTATGACTTAAAACCAACAGACCAACTAACAAAGTTAGTAAAGATAAAAAAATCATCAGTCAGCAATTCTCATTTACAAAAGATTGGTCTTGTTCTAACAAATAGCAAAGAAAAAAGACAAGAATTAGCCGATTTGCAAGATGAGGTAATGCAGGATGGCTATTAGTAAAGATTTAAACACTTATACCATAAGTCCAGGAGAAAGTTTTATTGTTGATACAAATGTCTGGATATATCTTTTCTCCCCGTTTTCAACCAATGACTTCGGGTATCAAAATTTTTTATCAGAAGCTCAAAATAAAAATTGCAAGTTATTTATTAACTCGCAAATTATTTCAGAGTACATCAATGTTATTTGTAGAACAGCTCATGAAAAAGTATCTAAAAAGCTAATGGATTGACTAAAAATAGATTTAAGTTCAAACGTGATTATCAACAAAACCACAGATTTCTATCACTACTATCAATTAGCTTATGAAAGTGTAAAAATGATATTTTTGAAATATAGCAAGATATCTCCGATCAAATTATGGCATATTCGCAAAAGTTTAAATGATTACCATCAAATGAATGATTACAACGACCTTCTCATACTAAGATGACAAAAGGGAAAATTAAAATCGTCAGTCACGACAAAGATTTTGGTAATCATCCTGAAGATATTATCTGGTTACACTATTAAAAATCCCCACACTCTCCATGACCAAACTTTGAGTGTGAGGATATCCTATATAAGAAACAACCATTCAAAAGGTTGTTTTCTTATACCCATTTTAACAAAAAAGTGAGGTAAAATCAATGTGGATGGAAGAACTTTCCAATGGAAAATTTAAATTTTTTGAACGTTATAAAGACCCATATACTGAAAAATGGCAAAGAGTTTCTGTAACTCTCGATTCAGGATCAAGTAGAGCAAAGAAGGAAGCACAGAAGCAACTGGATGAAAAGATAGCTGAAAAACTGCAAAGCTTGACTACTACTGATATGCTTTTCGATGACGTGCTAAACGACTGGTGGGAACTTCATAAAAAATCCATCAAAGCTTCTACGATAAAAACAATGGCATACGCTGTTGATGAGGTAAAAGAAAATTTTGCTCCAGGGATTAAAATAAAAAATATCACTGCTAAATACGCTCAACAATATTTCACGGACTCAGAAGAAAATCATATCAAATTAAAAAAACATAAATCCGTACTAAGTATGGTATTCAAGTACGCTCAAGATTTAGAGTTGATTGATAGCAATCCTATTCAACGTGTCAGGCTGCCAAAAACAAGTCGTAACGTACGAAAAATATGGAACGGATTGAAGATAAGTTCCTTGAACAAAGCGTATTAAAGCGACTCTTAAAAGCCATGAAAAAATACAATAGAGGGTATCATGTTGCTCGTATGGCTGAATTTATGGCTTTGAATGGTTGCCGAATCGGTGAAGCTGGTGCGCTTAAATTTGAAAATTACGATAAGAAAAACCGTACTATCACTATCAACGGAACTCTAGATCCAACCCGTAAAGGTTCAGAAGGTATCAAAACAACTCCTAAAACCTTATCATCTGTCAGAGTGGTTGATTTAACCAATAAAGAAATTGAAATCATTGAAGAATTTATAGAACTGCATGAATTAAGAAAAAATACGAATCCAGACTATAAAGATATGGGATTTATATTCGTTTCATCTAGCGGTATTCCAATTCATAAATCAAGCATTGGTAAGTTAATGAAGAATGCTAATGCTACTCTAAAGAATCCGATCAATAAACCGCTGCATCCTCATATTCTACGACACACTCTTATCAGCACACTTGCAGAAAACAATATCCCCTTAAAAGCCATCACCCAAAGAGTCGGACATAAAGACAACGGAAAGACGACAATGGAAATTTACACCCATGTCACCAAGAACATCAAGTCAAGAGTTGTTGATGTCCTGGATAAAATTTACAAATAGTTTGCCCCTTTTTTGCTTCTTTTTGAACAAAAAGAAAAACCGCTACTCCTAAGACTAGCGGTTTAATCATGTTTTTAAGCTACTAAAGTAGTCGCTCTATTATTTAAGAGTAACAATTTGCTAATCTTATTTTCTCCCAGTATTAGTGGGTTAATTCCTCCATTTTTAACTTTGGCAGGAATTTGGTAGGTAAATTGATAATCCAAGATTATCTAAACTGTTTGTAATCTCTTCTGAAATTGTTGAATCACCTGAATAATACCAGTGACTATATGTATTCAACGTGGTTGACTTATCAGCATGTCCTAATCGATATGAAACATATAAGGTATCCTTATGCAATACATTTATAAGGTAGGAAGCGTGACTATGTCTTAAACCTTTCCCCGTAATTTCTGGTACACCAGTAACCCTAGCATGCCTTTTTATTATCCTAGAAATTGTAGACTTACACAAGGGGGCACCAAAACGTGATATTACATAATTTTTATCATCATTCTTGATTTGAACTTCTCGCCATTTTTTAAGTATTGTAATCGTAAAATCATCTAAATCAATTTTACGATTCCCTGCTACTGTCTTTGTTTGTTGTTTAGCATACCATACACCGTTTTTTTGTCTTTCTCAATTGTCGAATGAACATGAATCCATTTACGTTCAAAAATCAATATCTTCCCATTTAAGAGCAATACCCTCACTAACTCTTAAGCCAGTCATAAAATATAACCAGATCGTCATGTAATTATGGAGTCCCTCATACTCACTAATATCAAAAAGAGTTTATTATCTTCTTAAATTCATCAAATGTCCAAAAATTTTGTATCAGGGTGCTTTTCCTCTAGGATTATCTAATCCTTTTAAAAAGGAACTCTATCAATATAACCCAATCTTTCTGCATAGCCCAGACATGCTTTTAAATCTAGACCACATATTTTTTTAGCATAGTTACTAGAATACTTGTCTATAATAGCTAAGCGAAATCTTTCACAGTCAATAGTACTAATATCTGATAATTTTTTTACTACCAAATTGCTTAATAAATAACTGATGATGTGGTAAAGCGGTCTGATAAGTTACAAATTGAACTTTTTTTGTTGATAATATTTTAAATAAATCTCTTCCATAAACCCTCTAAAAAGTTAGAAAACTATTATTATTAATAGTAGAGTTCACAAATTCATGTTTTTAAACGAAGTATCTCTTCATATGCTTCCTTAAAAGAATTAAACGGTAGTCCCTGTTGATTTTTTTCCTTCCTTTCTTTTGAATTCTTTTCCCAGTTATTGGATCAACTCCTAATTCAATTTGAAAATAAATTTTTCCTTTTGAATCTTTTGTATACACCTTTATATTTCTTTTGTCTTTGATATAACCATTTTTTTCTCACCTTCTATATCTGAAAAAGAAATACCAATTAAATTTTCTACAATATTTTTAGGAGCAATGCCTAACCTTTTATTATCGAAAGGTGAACATCCTAATTGTACCGCATTCTTATCATTTTTTCTAGCTTCTTCAAACTTTTTTACAGCAATCTTTTTTGCTTGTCTAATAATATTTCTTGATGTGTGCTCTGGAAAACCAATCGCAACTAAATCTTTATAGTTTACTGTTTCCATGATATTACTTCCTTTCTTAGATTTTTTCACCTCCATGGCATGACTGATGAAGTCATCATAAGAATTTCACTTACTGCTCTTTTACGGTGGCAGCCTGAACGGTCAGAAGTATCATTGTATATCATTTGTATCATGGCATATAAAGTATCGCTCTATTTTATTGATGGTTTTAAAATCGCTCTTATCATGGCGAGCCATTCAAATCTGCTCCACAAATGAGGAAAGTACCATTTTGGACTATTCAATTGTCAAAGAACAATAGAAAAATCTCCTCATTTTCACACTCTATGAAATTGAGGAGATTATTTTTAAAGCGAATTTTTATCAGGAAAATCTGTCAATCCCAATAGATAGTCTGTACTGACATCGTAAAAGTTTGAGAGAGTTACCAATACATCTGCCGTCAAGGCATGCTCACCCCGTTCAATTTTAGCATAAGCTGAGTTTGTAAACGAAAGTATTTTAGCTATTTGTTTTTGGGTCAAATCGTGATCTTCCCTCAAATCTCTCAAACGTCTGTACATCTAGCTTTCTCCCTGAGAAAAGTATAATATATAAAACTAGGAAATCTTTCAAAGTGTCCAAACTGGACATTTTGAACTAAAAATTAATTTATTAAACGCTTCTCATAAGCATATCTATTAACTGTCTGAGAGCAAATATTTTATCAACTATTTAAAAATTACTGACTTCAAAAATTAGTCTTATTGTAAAATAAAGTGAAACACAAAAGACATGTTTATCTAATATATTATAGTCTCAAAAAAATATTACAAAATTATAGGAAAATGTTCACAAATTAATCATACAAGAGCTTCTTTTGGAAACAGGGACTTTTAACCCATTCACATAGATAAAATACACCATTTTATTCCTCCTTATATAAATTTGATAAGGTAGGAAATGGCGGTGAACGATTTTTCATAAAACTCTCTCAATTTTTAGACTTCACTATTAAGAGTGAAAAATCATGTATTTTTACCGCTGTTTTTAGAAAAATAAAAAAAGCGAAAGAGCAAATTGCTCTATCGCTTTTTTTATTTTTCTAAGTACGTCTAGACGTTTTAAAACTCATGTTGTGATTGAATTACGTTCAATACTTCTTGCATACTTCCAGCCTTCCAATTTGCCTTAGCATTAAATAAAGGCAATGGGTAATCGTAATATCCAATATCAATACCAGCACTAGTTGATACCTGTATCCCTGAGTACGAATCTTCAATAGCAATTGTCATCCGAAACAATATAATCAAAATAATTCTTCAAATGCAGTTTTTCAAGACTTATTTCTATACTTTTTCTTCCTTTATCAAGAAAAAGTTACCTCAATATTAATAAAGTACAATTCTAAATTAACTCCAATTATTGATTCATGATAATATTTCAGTAACTCATCGTGCAATTAAAAACAAGGATTTTTATTTCAGATGATCCATCGTGATCACTTCATCAGCCATCTCCCAAATTGCCGGATTATGTGTTGCGATAATGATTAGCCTATTATCATCTCGAAGAGATAGCAAAATCTCCATAATCAACTGAGAGGTTGCTGGGTCTATTGAAGCTGTTGGCTCATCTGCCAGAATAAAGGGTGGATTCTTTAAGATAACTTTTGCCAAGGCAACCCGTTGCGATTCTCCGCCCGATAACTCAAAGATGCGCTTATCTAGGTCAAGATAAGCCAGGCCGACCTGTTCTAAAGCCTGCTTCTGCCTCAACCGCTGTTCCGACCGACTCAACTTTTGACCAATGAGACCTAGCTTAAGGTTTTCTTCAATACTTTGGTTTTCAATTAAGCCAAAGTTCTGGAAGAGGTAGCCCAATTCGTGACGGAAAAAATCACTCGATTTATATTTGGCCAAGTCTTTACCTCGGTAAAAAATCGTCCCATCACAAGATTCCAATTTCCCAATCATGTTCATCAAGGTTGTTTTTCCGCTACCACTTGAACCAATTAAGGCATAGACTTTTCCAGCCTCAAATGTCATTGAAAGATTCGAAAATAACTCTCGTTCTCCAAAAGATGTACTCACCTGTTTAAGTTCAATCATATTAACCTCCCTTCAAAAAGCGG
>BNJV01001556.1_pt1 | contig 27044 bp, 27 predicted proteins | sample 8540591 | NCBI WGS metagenome assembly BNJV01 (sample SAMD00202457, study PRJDB9452) | human saliva metagenome | host: Homo sapiens | reverse complement strand
AATAAAGCTACCTGTTCTTTGAAAAATTGAATCCACTCCGTCTTGATTAGCGTGCCTGTGTAAGTAGGGACTGAGAGTATTTCCCTGTGAAGGGCAACTGGCACAAGACGTGTGTGAGAATTTTCTAACAGACACGGAGTTTATCGTTACCAGACTTAAACGATGCGACAAACTAGATAAAGGAGTTAATCATGAAGGTAGTAAACTTGTATGATTTGAAACAAATGGGAAATAAAGGTGGTTGTACCATCCAATTGATTCATCACTTTCCTTTTGGTATGGGCTTAGGACATCTCAAAAAAGACTACATTGAATTTAAACGTGTTGGTATCGTTGATGGGAAAGCAGTAGAAGTTACTCTTCGAGAACCTTATTCGAGAGATCTACTGCAGGTTGTCAAGTCGATTAAGCAACGTCAGAAATTGATAGCTTATCGTTATAAAGAAGGAAAGCTGCTATTTGTGAAGAAGGAGGCATCAGATGTCCTCTGAACAACAGGAACGAATGGCAGTTCAATATGCAGAACGTAGTCTTTTATTTACTGTAAAAAGTCTCTTAAAGATTCTAGAATGGTCTAGACGTCAGGCTTTAGCACAGGATTCCGCCTATAAGATAGGGGTGCAGAAATTAGAAGAATTGCTACAATCTCCTTATTCGATTGATACGATTAATCTGAAAAAAGATTTTTTAGACAAACCAATTGATATAGAGAAATTTAAAGCTTTTTTAGAAAAAGAAGAGATTCCTTTAGCCATCGCTTGGCAAGGGGATTCTCTGCATTTCTACACGAAAGACCGTTCGATTCTGGACAATCATTTAGACCATCTGTTAGAAAAAATGGTCAATGATCCAGAGAAATTAGCTGATTTTACCATGGATAAGTCATTAGACGATGCAATTGATGAGGTTAAATCCCAAATTACCTTGAAACAAGAAGGGGCCGTCAAACAGAAAGAGATGGTGAGATGATGTACAGTGGAAAGAAATTCCTACTATTCTCACTGTTAGGTATCTTACTAGGTTATCTTTTTCATCGTTTGACGCTTTTGTATGATTCCTATACTGGAAATAGCTTAGATAAATGGACTCATCTTCTGATGGAAGGTCAAGATGAAGTTCTTCAGTCGCCATGGAATGTTTCTTTTACTGGAAAATCAAGTGCTTTTTTTCTACTAGGTTTTGTGATGATGTTGCTGGTTTATCTCTATCTAGAGACTGGTAAAAAACAATACCGAGAAGGGGTAGAATACGGGAGCGCCCGTTTTGGAACTCTAAAAGAAAAGAAGCTCTTTTACGGTAAGGAATTTTCTCATGATACGATTTTAGCACAAGATGTTCGTTTGACATTATTAGATAAAAAACCACCCCAATATGATAGAAATAAGAATATTGCGGTGATCGGAGGTTCAGGAAGTGGGAAGACATTTCGCTTTGTGAAACCCAATCTGATTCAGATGAATAGTTCTAATATTGTAGTGGATCCTAAAGATCACTTGGCCGAGAAAACAGGCAAACTCTTTTTAGAACATGGCTACCAAGTAAAGGTGTTAGATTTAGTCAATATGAAGAACTCAGATGGCTTCAATCCTTTTCGCTATATAGAGACAGAAAATGATTTGAATCGCATGCTGACGGTTTATTTTAATAACACCAAAGGCTCTGGATCTCGTAGTGATCCATTTTGGGATGAAGCTTCTATGACTTTGGTACGAGCTTTAGCCTCCTACTTGGTCGATTTCTATAACCCACCTAAAACAAGAGAACAGCTCATAGAAGAAAGTCGTTTAAGTCAAAAGGAATACCAAAACTTGTTGAAACGTCAAAAAAAAGAAGTGGAAGAGCGAAAAAAACGAGGGCGTTATCCAAGTTTTGCTGAAATTTCAAAAACTCATTAAACACTTAACCAAGGGTGAAAACCAAGAAAAAAAGTGTCTTAGAAATTCTATTTGAAAAATTATGCTAAAAAGTATGGAACTGAAAATTTTACCATGCGAAATTGGGCAGATTTTCAAAATTATAAGGATAAGACTCTGGATTCTGTTATAGCTGTAACCACTGCTAAATTTGCCCTCTTTAATATTCAAAGTGTCATGGATTTGACCAAAAGAGATACCCTTGATATGAAGACATGGGGCAAGGAAAAATCAATGGTTTACTTAGTTATCCCAGATAACGATAGTACCTTTCGCTTTCTTTCAGCCCTCTTTTTTTCAACCGTATTTCAAACCCTAACAAGACAAGCAGATATTGATTTTTAAAGGGTCAATTGCCCTTCATGTGAGAGTTTACTTAGATGAGTTCGCAAATATCGGAGAAATCCCAGATTTTGCTGAACAAACCTCAACAGTCCGCTCTCGTAATATGAGTCTCGTTCCCATTCTACAAAATATTGCCCAACTTCAAGGGCTCTATAAAGAAAAAGAAGCTTGGAAAACCATTTTGGGGAACTGTGATAGCTTAGTCTACTTAGGTGGGAATGATGAAGATACCTTTAAATTTATGAGTGGCTTACTCGGTAAACAAACCATTGATGTTCGAAATACTAGTCGTTCCTTTTGGCCAGACAGGTTCAGGATCCCTTTCTCATCAAAAGATTGCTCGTGATTTAATGACACCTGATGAAGTCGGAAATATGAAACGGCATGAATGCTTGATCCGAATTGCCAATATGCCTGTCTTTAAAAGCAAAAAATACAATTCCACTAAGCATCCAAACTGGAAGTACCTAGCCAATCAAGAAACCGATGAACGGTGGTGGAACTATCAAATCAATCCTTTGAATCAAAGACAAGAAAATCATCTTGAAGGCCTTAGAATTCGTGATTTAACTTTTGAATCTAGTTTAAAATAAAAATAGAAAAGAGGAAATAGATGATTACGCATTTTAAAGGTTTTGTTTATGGAGTAGACGCAAGTGCTATGTTTGCACAAGCTATGTCTTTGTTACAGAAGGGCTTGATTGCGGTTGGTGCCTTTCTCGTTGTTGTGGGGATTGTCAATCTTGCAACCAACATTAAAGATGGTGGACCAGGTGTTCGGAATGCCATTCTTGAAATTGTCGGTGGAGTTATGGTAGGGGCTGCTGGAGCCTTTGTAACCCAGATTTCAATTTAGGAGGATAAACAATGACATGAATCTTAGTTTAGTCTCACCCTTTGTTTACCTTGCATCTGAAAAATTATCAGCTGAAAATTTATTTGAAGGATTTAATGTGGATTTACAATCTACTGTAGATCTGATTAAATCTCTATCTAGCTACAATCCAACAGTTTGGACTTATATGTCTAGTATTACTAAAAGTGTCATGCAGCCTCTTGGAGTTGCGATTTTATCAGTTGTTCTCATCTTAGAATTTTCGAAGATGGCAAAGAAAATTGCTAACTCTGGTGGAGCGATGACCTTTGAAGCATTAGCGCCGATGTTGATTAGTTATATTATGGTCGCAGTGGTAATTACCAATACTACCGTTATTGTAGAAGCCATCATCGGGATTGCGAGTCACGCCATTGAACAAGTGGCCTCGATTGTGGCTCACGGTGGGGCAAAGTATGATACCATCTCTGGCTTAAAAGGTTCAGGATTTATTGGCCGGATGATTGTGGGCTTTTTCGCCCTCCTCATTTGGCTAGTTCGGATAGTAAGTGCAGCCATGGTTAATCTTTTGGTATCTATTCGATTTATTCAACTCTACCTTATGATTCCATTTGCCCCTCTTACGATTCCAACATTTTTAAGTGATGAGTGGAAGTCTATTGGTATTGGCTATTTAAAAAATATTATGGTCTATTCGGTACAAGGGGTTCTTATTTTTCTGATTGTTTCTCTTGTTCCTTTGTTTGAATCTGCTGGGAAAATAGCTGTTTCAAATGGTGCAGGAGTCCTGCAATCACTTGCGATTATGTTTGGTAGTTTGATACAAGCTATCTTACTGATTATTGCCCTCGTTGGTTCTCAACGTACGGCTCGCTCAATCTTAGGTATGTAATTAGATAAAGGCTAGGAAGTGAATGCTTCTTAGCCTTTTTAGAAAGGAAAGTCATGAATACACGTGTCTTTAAAGATATCTCAAAATACCAACACAGGGCTTGGTTAGGCTTCACTACAAGGCAAATCATCTTTGTTTTACCAGCCTTTATTGTCACAATTATTGTTTTGGGCTTGAATCTCTTTTTCTGGCAATTTGGAGATTGGTTTGTTTACGGTTTTGTGTTTGCTTTTACCATCCCCCTCATGCTTTTTGGAGTCTATAAACCCAATGATTTATATTTTGAACATTATTTGAAATACCGTCTTCATTTTGAACTAACGGTTCCCCTACGCACAATTACAGGAAAGAAAGGATCTGAACATGAAAAGAAAATCAAATACATTAAAGAAACAAAAAACTTCAATGACTAATAAAAAGAAAGAAGTTAAAGGTAAAAAAGAGGAAGTGTTACCCTCTACGGCTAACACTCTCTCTTATCAAGCCCTGTATCAAAATGGTCTGATGCAGGTAAAAGAAGATTATTTCTCACAAAGCTACTTACTTGGTGATGTCAATTACCAGACTGTTGGTTTAGAAGACAAGGGGGCAATCATTGAGAAGTATTCTGATTTGATTAACTCCCTAGATGATCAAAACCAACTTCCAATTGACTATCTTTAATAAAAAGATTGAATTTAGAAAAGTTTAGACAAAGTGTTTTGTATGAGGAAAAAGAAGATGGATATGATAGTTATCGTAAAGAATTGAATCGGATGATGAATCAGAATTTAGACAGTGGTGAAAATAATTTTTCAGCTGTGAAACTGATTAGCTTTGGTAGAAAGGATTCTAATCCCAAACAAGCCTATCGTTCCTTGTCCCAAATAGGAGAATATTTCAAGAGTGGTTTCTCAGAAATTGATGCTCGCTTTGAATCCTTGGCTGGAGAAAACCGTGTGAACTTGTTGGCAGATATGCTTAGAGGAGAACACCATCTTCCTTTTTCTTACCGTGATTTAACGAGATCGGGTCAGACAACTCGTCACTTTATAGCACCTAATCTCTTGGATTTCAAAAACAAGAATTACCTACAAATCAATGACCGCTTATTGCAGATTGTCTATGTCAGAGACTACGGCATGGAATTAGGGGATCAGTTTATTCGAGACCTCATGCAAGGAGATTTGGAATTGATTGTGAGCCTCCATGCTCAAAGTTCGACCAAGGCAGATGCCATGAAGAAACTACGAACAAAGAAGACATTGATGGAATCCCAAAAGATTGGGGAACAACAAAAACTAGCTCGTACAGGTATCTATTTGGAAAAAGTAGGTCATGTATTAGAAAGCAATATCGATGAAGCTGAAGAACTCTTAAAAACCATGACAGAGACAGGAGATAAACTATTTCAAACAGTCTTTTTGATTGGTGTTTTTGGTCAGGATGAAGAAGAACTTAAACAAGCTCTAGACACGATTCAACAAGTGGCCGGCTCAAATGACCTAATGATTGATAAACTTCCATATATGCAAGAAGCAGCCTTTAATAGTTTGCTGCCATTTGGTTGTGATTTTTTAGAGGGAGTATCACGGAGTTTATTAACGTCCAATGTAGCAGTGAATTCTCCATGGACTTCAGTAGACTTACAAGACCGCAGTGGGAAATATTACGGTATCAATCAAATCTCAAGCAATATTATTACCATTGATCGCAGCCTATTAAATACACCGTCTGGTCTGATTTTAGGGACATCTGGAGCTGGGAAAGGGATGGCAACCAAGCACGAAATTATCACGACCAAAATCAAAGAATCTGGTGAAAATACTGAAATTATCATTGTGGATCCAGAAGCAGAGTACAGTGTCATTGGACGGGCTTTTGGTGGAGAAATGATTGATATTGCGCCAGATTCCCAAACCTATCTCAATGTCCTTGACTTGTCTGAGGAAAATATGGATGAAGATCCTGTAAAGGTAAAATCAGAATTTCTTTTATCCTTTATCGGCAAGTTATTGGATAGGAAAATGGATGGGAGAGAAAAATCGATTATCGACCGAGTTACCAGACTCACCTATCAGTCATTTAAAGAGCCTTCTTTGGAAGAATGGGTTTTTGTCTTGAGTCAACAGCCAGAAGAAGAAGCGCAGAATTTGGCACTTGATATGGAACTGTATGTCGAAGGTTCTCTTGATATTTTTCTCATAAGACCAATATTCAGACAGGATCTAATTTCTTGATTTATAACGTTAAGAAGTTAGGAGATGAGCTGAAACAAATCGCTCTCATGGTAGTGTTTGATCAGATATGGAATCGTGTTGTTCGGAACCAAAAATTAGGGAAGAAGACCTGGATTTATTTTGATGAAATGCAGCTTCTCTTATTAGATAAATATGCCAGTGATTTCTTCTTTAAATTGTGGAGTCGTGTCAGAAAATATGGAGCTAGTCCGACTGGGATAACTCAAAACGTCGAAACCTTATTGTTAGATCCAAATGGTAGACGGATTATTGCAAATAGTGAATTTATGATTCTCCTCAAGCAAGCAAAAAATGACCGGGAAGAATTGGTTCAACTCTTAGGCTTGTCAAAAGAACTCGAAAAATACCTTGTCAATCCAGAAAAAGGGGCAGGACTGATAAAAGCTGGTTCAGTTGTCGTACCCTTTAAAAATAAGATTCCTCAAGGTACTCAATTGTTTGATATCATGAGTACAGATCCTGATAAAATGGCTTCTAATTAAGGGGAAGGTAAATGAAGGATAAAAAGAAAAATCATACGTGCCCGAAAGGCATTTAGAAGAAGCCTAAAAGATGAGAAAAAATTCTTGAAAAAAGGAAAGAAGGAGGTAAGGAAACAGAAAAAAGATTCCGCTGTACTGGATGAAAAAGCATGGAAAAAAGAGATAAAGCAAAAGCTAGAGGAGATGAGAGAAGCTTCAAAGGAGAGAGTAAAACAAGCAAATGAAGACTACAATCATATTCTTCAAAAATAGTCCTCCATCTCTTTTTGAATCGCAAAGAATTAAGAGACAGACGGTTGCCTCATGCTAGGAAACGATTGAAAAATAGCCAAGAAGCAATTTAGAGAAGCCAAGGTAGAAGCAAAAGAAGAAAGAAAAAGAGAGTCGTAAAGAAAGAAAAACCAATCAAAAATTTCTCTACGGTCAGGAATCGAAACAAAAATCTAATTTTTTCTTTCAAGGGAAGAGTTTAGAAGAATTAAAAGCTAAGAAAGAAGTCAAGGCCGCCAAAGAAAATTTAAAATCTACTAAACAAGCCTATAAATCCAAAAAGGTTAGTAGGAAAGCCAAAACTTTCCTTTATGTCCTTGGACGTGAAGGTGGAGAGTTAGCTTCAGAAAATGAAGATTTAGAAGGCTATCGCACACTTCAAGAGACCATTAGAAAAGGGAAACGCTACAGTCGGCTTTCTTATAATCTTGGAAAAGCTAGTGTCAAAACAGGACAAGCAACAGGTCGTTTTACCAAGAAAAGATTGACCAACACAAAAGAGCGATACCATCATTTTAAGGATGGAAAAGGATGGAAACTAGCGAAAGAGAATCCAAGCTCCTTTAAAAATCGGTTTCGAAAATTAAAGAAACAAGGTCTTACAAGTGTTCGAAATATCTATCAAAAACTAAAAGCAGCCTTTTCCTTCTTTACATTTGCGGCTGGAAATCCTGCAACCTGGATAGTTGGAGGATTAGTCTTTCTTCTCTTACTTATGATGAGCTTCTTTTTAGGATTTTCATCTGCTAGTTTGATTCAACAAGATGAATTTGAATTAACAAAAGCTTATACCCACCTAACTTGGGAAGATGCAGAATATACTCGCACAAATGACAAAGGAATTACCTATTACACAAAAGTTGATGATGTGATGGGGTATATGAACTTTAAATTCCATGACTATGAGTTAGACAAACCAGTTCACTTATTTAGTTCAGAAACTTACAAGGATTATCTATCTACTTTGTGGCATGATTTAAACGATGGGGAAGATTTGAAATCCATGCAAGACCTTTATGAAACTCCTAAGTATAAACTATCGAAAGACGATCAAGAGGAAATAAAGGAACTAAAAGAAGAGGGTGTGTATGCTTCCATGCAGGAATTGGACAATCCATTTGAGGGGAAAAGCAACGAAGATAGTCTAACCATGACTTATCGTTATGGATACTATGATTTAGACGGAAAACCTACCCTTCAGGAGTACATTCTACTAGAAGCGAAGGCTCACCAAACAATTGTCGCACCAATGGATGGAGTTGTATCTCTTGACGGAGATGATGTTATCCTTACTAACGGAAAAGGAGAGAATGAGAGTCGATTGACCTTGTATTCTATTCATAATGGCCGTGCGATTGAGGGAACAAGGGTCTTAACTGGTGATGTTATTGGTGAGACCCCAGACGATACAGGTTTGAAAGTTTCCTATCAAAAGTATAAGAACAAGAAAGAAAAATTGGTGTATGTCAATCCGCAATTTTATTTTCCAAAAGTCATTCAACTTCAGACAACTATCTTACCTGCCATTGGTCAGTTTGGTGGGGATGAGTTTGAACGAGCAAAACATATTTATGAGTTTTTGAAATCTCAAGGGGCAAGTCCCCAAGCCATTGCGGCTATTTTAGGAAATTGGTCGGTAGAGTCTTCTATCAATCCTAAACGAGCTGAAGGGGATTATTTATCTCCTCCAGTTGGCGCTACCGATTCCTCATGGGATGATGAAAGCTGGTTAGCGATAGGAGGGCCAGCCATTTATAGTGGTGCTTATCCTAATATCCTTCATAGAGGTTTGGGGTTAGGTCAATGGACGGATACCGCAGATGGTTCAACACGTCATACAGCTTTGTTAAATTATGCACGCACCCAAAATAAGAAGTGGTATGATTTAGACCTCCAACTTGATTTTATGCTTCATGGGGATAGTCCTTACTATCAAAGTTGGTTAAAAGATTTTTTTAAAAATACGGGCAGTGCAGCCAATCTCGCCCAACTCTTTCTGACCTATTGGGAAGGAAATTCTGGTGATAAACTACTGGAAAGACAAACCAGAGCAACGGAATGGTATTATCAAATTGAAAAAGGCTTTAGTCAAACAAATGGAGGACAGGCAAAAAGTGACCCACAATCCCTTGAAGGGGTTCGTGGGGACTTGTATGATCATTCTGTTCCTGGTGGTGGAGATGGTATGGCCTATGCCTATGCCTATGGACAATGTACATGGGGTGTTGCGGCTCGTATGAACCAGTTAGGATTAAAGCTAAAAGGTAGAAACGGAGAGAAGATTTCAATCATTAATACCATGGGAAATGGTCAGGACTGGGTTGCGACAGCTTCAAGTCTTGGTGGGGAAACTGGCTCTACACCAAGAGCAGGTGCCATTGTTTCTTTTGTGGGAGGTACACATGGCACACCAGCCATCTACGGTCATGTGGCTTTTGTCGAGAAAGTATATGATGATGGTTCTTTCCTTGTGTCTGAGACAAACTATGGGGGTAATCCTAACTATACCTTTAGAAAAATCTCTCAAGCAGATAGTGCCATCAGTTTTGCCTATACTACGAAATAAAAGAATCATGTCATCAGTTTAGGTGACATGATTCTTATTTTTTATAGAGCGACATATTTAATGCCATAGGCTGATAACTTACTTGATGATCATCTTTAATCAATTGACTGTAAGCAACAAATCCGAACTGTTCATAAAATTGAATGACTTTAGGATGATTGATACTATCTAAAAATACCATCTGAGTTCCTACAATTGCTCGAAATTCTTCAATTTTTTGAATTACAATTTCAAATAACTCTTGTCCTGATAGTTTATTTAGCTTTGTGTTTTTGCCGAATTGACCGATAAGTAACACAGGGAGATAATCAATATTTTTTTGGGACTTTTTCCCTTTTTAGGACGAGTTTCTTTTTTTAAGGATTTCTCAAATCAGAAATATCAACAACTTTGAGAGATAAACTAAAGAATCCTATGATGTTATTTGTTTCAGTTTCTTCAACGATAAAAATTACGAGAACGATGTTGTTTTTTTCAAAAATTGGGAGCTTTTATCAGATAGATAAGTCAACATCTCTTCATTACCGTTGAAATCAACATTTTTCTAAAAATGATAGTTTTAAATAGATCCTGAACTTGTTTCTCAGTTTTATCAGGAGCTAGCACTTGAATATTTTCAAGATATTGCTTAAGTGGTGTTACTTGAATTGTCATCTTACAGATACTTTGAAATGAGTTTATTTTTTTCGTTGGAGCGGTAGCGTCCTGTGATTCAATAGATTTCAAGACGGCTTGTAGCTTTTTTTAGATGGTTTATGATTAAGAATTTTTTTAGAGCATCTTCGTTTGTTAGTTTTATATCACGTGTTAAACTGATTGTAGCCATTTGTTCTACCTCCTGTTTCTACTTAAATTCATTATAGCTTATTTTGAACAAAAAGTTCAATCTGAAGATAGTGTATGTTTTTTATAGTGTATAAATCCAAAATAAGTTTTTCTCTTGCGTTTGTAGCTCATATTCGTTAGAATAATGGAGTAGATGAGTAGTTGGCTCATGGTCAATCTGATAGTAATCTTGGACATAAGGGCCAAGCGGTGGCGGACACCAGAACAAAATCCGATAGCAATCTTGGACGTAAGGGCCAAGCGGTGGCAGACACCAGAATAAACCGACTGACTAGGTGGCTTACAGGTTCTGTAAGTCATCTTTTTTACTTTGATAGTAACGTTTTATCATTTTAAGGAGAACGAGGTTTTGGCTCGTTCTCTTTTTTTGTTGTGATACTTCTTTCAAGGAATATTTGGTAGGATTGGAGTGAAAAAAGATTAACTAGGAAAGAAGGAAGTATATGGAAGCCATTTATCAACGTGATTCGGATCAAGATGGACTAACTGATGCTCAAGAATTAGCGCTAGGAACCAATCCTCTTAGTGCAGATTCTGATGGTGATGGTCGTTCAGATTTAGTGGAAGTAGAAGAAGGAACCAATCCCTTAGAAAAGGATTTACAAGACATAGACCAAACAAGTATAACTGAACCATCTTCAGTATTTATGGAAATGAAACAAAAGATTTCAGATATGATGGAGAGTCACTACAAGGAATTTATACAGGCTCTGATTAGTATTGAAACAGGGATTGAAAACCAACAAGACCTAGAAGACTTATATACTTACTACATGAGAACAGATTCTGTTTCTCTTTTTGTCTAGTGATTTAGAAACCAGTCCTCAAGAGGTTGAAATGGAGATAGAGTTGTAGGGGAATCATGTGATTCTCCTATTTTCATATAGATGAAAGGAGCGAGTATGGAAGTAATGCAATTATTGGCTATGTTTCGTGGAACAATTCCAAAAGATAGGGAGAAAATGGACCTATTTCTTCGTTATCAAGCGCAACATTTTGATGAGAAATGGCAGGATTTGGTAGAGAGTTTTTTGGCTGAAGAGGGCAAGATAGAAGAGATTCCTCACGTCTATTCTTTTGATCAAGATATTGTTTCTTTCTTAGAGGCTAGTTCTGAAAATAATGACCAAGATTTAGAAAGTTATACAAGAAATTTTGGACAAGCAGGTCTAAGTAAATTATCTCAATTAAGTAGTTGGGAGAAAAACTTGGTGCTAGAAGTCGCAACCTATAACCTTTCCACTCGATTTTACATCCAATCTGAAAAAGAGAAGTTAGAACCATTAAGTGAGCTTGTATTTCATCAGAATCAGGATGTCAATTTAGTCAATGTCTATCGGGTTGCGAATAATCTATCTGACCGTGTTAGTAGAGATATAGAGGAATTTCTTCTAATGGTTGACTCAAAAGAGCTTAAAAAAGAAGTTCTTGAGATTCATTTTGAAGAAAAAGAGGGAGATGTTCTAGCTTATTTGGGTTCAGAATTGATGGCTACTTTAGATACTGTTACGGATCTTGTCCATCATGAAGAAAACTACCAACAACTCCCACTGACACAAAAGCTGAAGATTATTACTCATTTTGATGATGTAAAAGCTAGAAGCGAAAAGTCTAATCAAGTAGAGGAAGTTTTATCTCCTTCAAGTGGTATTGAACAGGAAACGGAAGAAACGAACTCTTTTTCTAATGTCGATAAAATTGTAGAAGAAGCTTTGAAGGAATATCCAATCGGTTCACAAGTAAGTTATAAAGGACAAGTATTTCAGTTGGTTTCGATTGAAAATGCACAGTTAAATGACTTAGTTCGCCTAGAGTTATTCAATGATTCCAACCAGTTATTTGAAGAGAATCCTATCTTATACTTGAACACTTTGGAAGAGATTGAACAAGTATTGTCTCTCGTAGAACTTGAAAAAGAAGATTCAGAGATTGAGATTGATTCATCAAGTAAAAGTCAGGAAATAGATTTGTTTTCCTACCTGGAAGAAGAAAATGAAAATGAAAAGGATAAGGACAAGGAAACAAAACCTTTAATTTCGGGTATAAAAGAGACGGATGTCCCTGTTCAAGATTTTGTTTTTCCAGATGATTTAGAGGACTTTTATCCTAAGACAAATCGAGAAAAGATTGAAACGAATATCGCCGCAATTGAACTTGTTAAAAGATTAGAAAAAGAGGGACGACAAGCAAGTCCAGAAGAACAAGAACTACTAGCCAAGTATGTTGGATGGGGTGGTCTTGCCAATGAATTTTTGATGAACTCAATCCAAAGTATGAGGCAGAACGTTTAACTCTTAAGAGCTTAGTAAGTAAATCAGAATACTCTACCATGAAACAAAGTTCTCTCACAGCCTATTATACAGACCCGATGATTATTCGCCAGATTTGGCAAAAGTTACTGGATGATGGTTTTGAGGGAGGAAGAATTTTAGATCCTTCTATGGGGACTGGGAACTTCTTTGCGGCGATGCCTAGAAGTATACGAGAGAAATCAGAACTCTATGGAGTTGAATTAGACAGTGTGACAGGCGCAATCGCAAAACAACTTCATCCCAATACTCATATTGAAGTGCGAGGATTTGAAGAAGTTCCCTATCAAAATAATAGTTTTGATTTAGTCTTAACGAATGTACCATTTGGAAATTTTCGCATTGCAGATAAAAATTATGATAGACCTTATATGATTCATGACTACTTTGTCAAACACTCACTTGATTTAGTAAGAGACGGAGGACAAGTTTCGATTATCTCATCTATTGGCACAATGGATAAGCGGACGGATAATGTCTTACAAGAGATTAAATCGAGCACTCATTTTTTAGGGGGAGTTCGTTTGCCGGATACGGCTTTTAAAAAGATTGCAGGTACTCGAGTGACCACAGACCTCCTCTTCTTTCAAAAGGATCAAGCAAAGAATCTTCATGAGGAGGAGCTTGTCTTTAGTGGCTCTATTCCCTTTGAGGAGGATAAGCGTGTCTGGATCAATCCTTATTTTGATGGGAAATACAATACACAAGTTTTGGGTGAATATGAGGTACGCAATTTTAATGGAGGAACTCTCAATGTTAAGGGGGAATCAGAAACATTCACTACTGACATTATGGAAGCGTTAGAAAATGTGGAGGCACCTAAACCAATTGACAATTCTTTGAAAGAACCTGTTTTTATCCAAGAAAAAGTGGATCATTCTATCCCAAGTCGTATTCGTGAGAACTTAGCGCTCTATTCTTTTGGATATGAGGGAAATCAAATTTATTACCGAGATACACATGGCATTCGGAAAAGTTCAAAAGTAGACGAAATTAGTTATTATGTAGACGAGAAGGGAGAGTTTAAAGCTTGGGACAGTTCTTTGTCTGAACATAAAATAGACCGATTCGTGCAACTTCATTTGACTGATGAGGAAGCACTAGATGTTTACAAGTCAGAAGAAGCGAGTAAAAGGGGGAAATATAAGGGACTGTTCAAAAAAACTGTCTTTTATGAAAGTCCCTTATCGGATAAGGATATTAGTCGCATTAAGGGAATGGTTGATTTGAGAGAGACCTATCAATCCTTAATTGAAATTCAACGTCATCAAGATTATAGTCGGACAGATTTTCAGGTATTACTTAGTAAACTCAATCGTGACTATGACCGCTTTGTAAGTCAATTTGGATACTTGAATGCCTCAGTCAATCGGAACTTATTTGATAGTGACGATAAGTATTCTTTGCTTGCAAGTTTAGAAGATGAATACATTGATTCTAAAGATCAGAAAGTAAAATATAAAAAATCTTTAGCCTTTGAGAAAGCATTGGTTAGGCCGGAGAGAGTGATTGCAAGAGTATCAACGGCTCTAGATGCCTTAAACTCTAGTTTATCGGATGGTAGAGGGGTTGATTTAGACTATATGGTATCAATTTATCCCGAACATAGCCAAGCTGCTATTTTAGATGAGTTAGGTGATCAGGTTTTAATGGATCCAGAAAGCTATTTAAGAGGAGAAAGAAAATATCTTTCTAAGAACCAGTTTTTATCAGGAGACATTCTCAACAAGATAGAAGTAGTTCAACTATTAGTGGAGGAAAACAACCAAGAATGTGACTGGTCCCATGCTTTAGATTTGTTAGAGTCTGTTCGCCCTCCACGGATTCATCTGGCAGATATTGAGTTTAAAATAGGGTCACGTTGGATTCCTCAATCCGTTTATGGTAAATTTGCCTTTGAATGTTTTACCAATCGTGAATTTGAATTGTCTTCGCCTGATGTTGAACAAGTCATTGAAGTGAATCCTGTCGATGGCCAGGTTCATTTAAAGACATCATTTGCTTATCGCTATCCAAGTGCCAAAGACAGTAGTCTTGGAGTTAGTGGGTCACGTTATGATACAGGAAGAAAGATTTTTGAGAATTTACTTAATTCGAACCAACCGACGATTACCATGACTGTTACGGAAGGAGAAAAGAAAAAGACCATCACAGATTTGGAAAAAACCTCTGTTCTAAGAGCAAAAGAGCAGCATTTACAAGAGCTCTTTCAAGAATTTGTCTCACGGTATCCAGAAGTCCAGCAAGTCATTGAGGAAAGCTATAATCGTCTTTATAATCGAACGGTTAGTCGAGAGTATGACGGTAGCCATCTAGTCATTGATGGCTTGGCACAAAACATCAGTCTTCGTCCTCACCAAGAGAATGCCATTCAAAGAATCGTAGAAGAAAAAAGAGCCTTATTAGCTCATGAGGTAGGTTCAGGAAAGACCTTGACCATGCTTGGTGCTGGGTTTAAATTAAAGGAGTTGGGCATGGTTCATAAGCCCTTGTATGTGGTGCCCTCTAGTTTGTCTGCTCAATTTGGCCAAGAAATCATGAAATTTTTCCCTACTAAAAAGGTCTTTGTGACCACTAAGAAAGATTTTGTGAAGTCGAGAAGAAAACAATTTGTGTCGCGTATTATTACAGGAGATTACGATGCCATTGTCATTGGGGATTCTCAATTTGAAAAAATCCCTGTCAGTAAGGAAAGACAGATGAATTATATCGAGGATAAACTCAATGAACTACGAGAGATTAAAACACATTCTGAAAATAAGTATACTGTTAAAGAAGCAGAGCAATCAATAAGTGGTCTAGAGAAACAATTGGAAGAACTGCAACGCTTTAATCGTGATAGTTTTATTGATTTTGAAAACTTAGGAATTGATTTTCTCTTTGTGGATGAAGCACATCACTTTAAATATTCGTCCAATTACTGGACTTGGGAATGTAGCAGGTATTACCAATACAACCTCTAAGAAGAACGTGGATATGGAAATGAAGGTTCGACAGATTCAGGAAGAACATGATTTTAAGAATATTGTTTTTGCGACAGGAACACCTGTTTCCAATTCTATTAGTGAGTTATATACTATGATGAACTATATTCAACCAGATATCTTAAAACGCTATCAAGTTGATTATTTTGACTCTTGGGTAGGTGCTTTTGGAGAAATTCAAAACTCTATGGAATTAGCTCCTACAGGGGATAAGTACCAGCCTAAGAAACGATTTAAAAAGTTTGTCAATCTACCTGAGTTGATGAAAATCTATAAAGAAACAGCAGACATTCAAACACAAGATATGTTGGATTTACCTGTTCCAGAAGCTCATATTATCCCTATTGAGAGTGAGTTAACTGAAAACCAGAAACTCTATTTAGAAGAATTAGTTATGAGGTCAGATATGGTCAAATGTGGAACAGTTGATCCGAGTCAGGATAACATGTTAAAGATAACAGGTGAGGCACGGAAACTAGCTATTGATATGCGTTTATTGGACTCTAGCTATAGTCTAGCAGATAATCATAAACTGCTTCAGGTAGTGGATAATGTTGAAAGAATTTATCGTGAGGGAATGGGAAATAAGGCTACTCAGATGATTTTCTCAGATATTGGCACACCTAAGAAAAAGGATAATGGCTTTGATGTTTATTCTGAAATAAAGGCTTTATTAGTGGATAGAGGAATCCCTAGTAAGGAAATTGCCTTTGTACATGATGCCAATAGTGATGAAAAGAAGAATAGCTTGTCTCGAAAGGTCAATGCAGGAGAGGTGCGGATTCTCCTTGCCTCAACTGAAAAAGGAGGAACAGGTTTAAATGTTCAGAGCAAGATGAAAGCAGTTCATCACCTGGATGTGCCATGGAGACCAAGTGACATTCAGCGTGCGTCCGTAAAGGCGGTATAGTAAATCTACTCTTGGCAAAGTAGTAGGCGTGACCTTAATGCCTATCATCACCCAACTGACCTGTGAGGGAAACCAAACATCAGGGAACAAAGCACGTTGGGAAACTCATAAGTTGATGAGTTATCACATCACGACTGAATGAGGAGATGATAATGTAACAGATGTTACTGAGATAATTATAAGGATAAAATCTAAACTGATTGAAGGATAGTCTAAACGGTCTGTGTCGGGACTGTGAGGTAAGATAACTAAAATCCTCATACTATGGAACTTCATTATCACTGTTGAAGATAGTGAAGCAAAGGGATTCCATAGCGTATTCATAGTAAATGAAAACAGATGAACGTCCTATCCGATGAAATTATCAAGCTATGTTACTATACCAGCTAAACGGAGATTACCTAAGTCAAAACGCTTGTAAAAGCTATTAAACATAAGGTTTATGAATATTTGATAAGGTAACGGAGTTCCCATAGTAGTCCGAGCGTGTTAATGGCACGTACATGGCGAAGGGGAACAGTTTATAACATTAACATTATGGAAAGGAAGGTGTGTGAGACACCATGAGAAATCCTCAAAATGTGTTAAACAATCTAACAAAACACAGTAAAGATAAAAACTATCAATTTGAGCGACTGTATCGTTTGCTTTATAACAAAGAAATGTACTTAGTTGCCTATCAAACGATTTACGCTAACCCAGGACACTTGACACCTGGAGTAGACGAGTTGACGATTGATGGTATGAGTATAGCTAGAATTGACCAATTGATTGATTCCCTGAAAGATGAATCCTATCAGCCACACCCATCAAGACGAACCTATATTCCTAAAAAGAATGGGAAGCTACGTCCACTAGGTATTCCATCATTTGATGATAAGCTCTTACAACAGGTTATTAAAATGATTTTGGAAGCTATCTACGAGGGACAATTTGAACCCTCTTCCCATGGTTTTCGTCCGAATAAAAGTTGCCATACAGCACTTACTCAGATTCAGAAGACCTACACTGGAACAAAATGGTTTATTGAAGGAGATATCAAGTCATTCTTTGATAATATCAATCATGATGTGATGATTCACATTCTCCGAGAAAGAATTACTGATGAGCGGTTCTTACGCTTGATTCGTAAATTCCTCAATGCGGGATACGTGGAAGATTGGAAATTCTACAAAACCTACTCAGGAACTCCACAAGGAGGGATAATCAGTCCCATTTTAGCCAATATCTATTTGGATAAGTTTGATAAATATATGACGGATTATGTGAAGAACTTCTGCCAAGGGAAATACCGGAAACGTACCCCAGAATATCGCCAGAATGAGATAGAGTTGGGAAAAGCAAGAAGAGCATTAGAATATGTTTCAACGGAAAATCAACGACAAGAAGTTATCCAGCGTATTCGTCAATTGGAAAAGGAAAGAGTGTTAATTCCTCATAGTGATCCTATGGATAGTAGTTTTAAACGTCTAACCTACACCCGATACGCAGATGATTTTATCTGCGGTGTGATTGGCAGTAAAGAGGACGCTCTTCGCATTAAAGCAGATATTAAGGACTATTTGGAGGCAGTTCTCAAATTGGAACTCTCTGTGGAGAAACCTTGATTACCAATGCGAGAGATAAAGCTAAGTTTCTGGGATATCATCTGTATATTCGCCAATCGAATTTAGCTAAGCGTGATTCGGCAGGACGATTGGTCAGAAATTATACAGGTAGATTAGTCCTAGAGGTTTCTATTGAAACGATTCGAGACAGATTACTGTCTTACGGAGCTATGAAAATGACTTATCATAGAGGCTACGAAGTTTGGAAACCAACGGCCCGTTATTTCATGAAAGATTGCGATGATTTAGAGATTCTAGAACGCTACAATGCAGAAATAAGAGGTTTTTATAACTATTATTGTATCGCTAATAACAGCTCTATCCTTCATCGCTTTAAGTACATCATGGAATATAGCATGTATAAAACTTATGCGACTAAATATCGTACGACTAAATCCCACATCATCCGTAAATATAAAAAGGATGGTCAATTTAGGGTACAGTATATTGGACGTAAAGGGGATACAATGACCCGTTATTTCTATAACGGAGGATTTAAACGTCAAAAGAAATCTTTCCTTGACAATGATAATTTGCCAAATACGGCGAAATATTTTAGTCGAACAAATTTAATTGATAGATTAAAAGCAAGCCGTTGTGAGTATTGTCAAGCGACCGACAGTTCCCTAGAAATCCATCATGTGAGAAAACTAAAGGATTTAAAGGGAAAGACTTTTTGGGAACGTTTGATGATTTCTAGACAACGGAAAACAATAGCACTGTGTAAAGATTGCCATAAGAAATTACATCATGGCAAGTTAGATTGAGTTTATAAACGGAGAGCCGTATACATTGAAAGGTGTACGTACGGTTCGGGGGCGAGTATTTGGAAACCTGCCGTAGTAATATGGTAAGGCGCTGGGTACTTAGCCTACAACGCAATGGACGGATTATCCGACAAGGAAATGAAAACAAGGAAGTGGATATTTACCACTATATTACCAAAGGTTCGTTTGATAATTATCTATGGGCAACTCAGGAGAACAAACTCCGTTATATTAAGCAGATTATGACTTCTAAGGAGCCGATTCGTGCTGCAGAAGACATTGATGAACAGACTATGACGGCTTCTGACTTTAAGGCATTAGCAACAGGTAATCCTTATCTCAAATATAAGATGGAACTAGAGAATGATCTAACTCTATTAGAAAATCAAAGACGCGCCTTTCAACGCAGCAAGGATCACTATCGTCATACAATCTCATACTGTGAAGAAAATATGCCCATTCTTGAGAAACGATTAAGCAAGTATGAAGGCGATATTCAACAGTCTGAAATATCGAAAGACCAGGCATTTTCTATGACGGTAGGTAAGCAAGCTTTTGATCAACGATCTGAAGCAGGGGAATCCCTACACCGTCTTATCCGTCATAATCAATCTGACAGCAAAGAATTTCGAACCCTAGCAAGTTATCGAGGATTTGACATTAAAATGCTTAGTCTACCAACGAATCAGCCTCTTCCTGAAACCTTCTCTGTTAAGATTGTAGGAGAAAATCAGTATTCTGTCAGTTTGGATTTGTATTCTCCTTTGGGGACAATTCAAAGGCTTCAGCATACGATAGACCACATTAAAGATGACCAAGTGAAAACTCAGAACTTATTGGATGAATTAAAGGATAAATGGACTACTGCTAAGGTAGAAATTGAGAAAAATTTTCCAAAGGAAGAGGATTATCAAACTAAAAAGGCCGAATACGATGTACTCGCGCCATTGATTGAAACAGAAACGGATTTAGATATTATTGATCAGGGCCTTACGACAATTCCACGAAAAAAAGGAAAAAGAAAAGCAAGAACAACTTTCTTTTGAATTAGATTAAAAAAATAGATATAAATAGCGGACAAGAAAAGAAAAGCGCGGTAGAATAAAGATAGAAAGAAACGAGGTAACGATTATGATGGAAGATACCTATTATCAATTAGAAGAGGCTTTGGTACAGGGATTTCAAACACCTGAAGAATACCAAGCCTACAAGGAGTTAAAGGAACATTATGAGGAAGTGACAGGGGATTACAGTTTTTCTAAACGAGAGCTCACTAGTCAATTGGAAATCGCTCTTCAGAATCATCAAGGTGTGGACTTTGAAGAACATGAAAAAGAAGAGTATTTGGACTTAGTTCAAAAATTAGAAGAGTTTGATTCCTCTCTTGCCACCCATTATCGTCAGTTGATTGATTAGAAAGGAGAAAGTCATGAATGATTTACTCCTTATCCCAGTAATTTTTTTAGCAGTAGGAGGAATTCTCATTCTTTTATGGAGACTCTTTCTTATTGCCAGTGGACTTTTCCTTATTGGTTTTATCAGTTTTCTTATTTTCGTGGAGGTCTATGGAATTTATCTGTTCTTTACTGAACCTAGTTTATATTTTGATGATATCAGACAACATGGTTTAACTAGTTTTACGGCTGTGTACTTTTTCATCAATCTGATGTTGGTTCTAGGATTTAGTTGGCGCTTCATTAACTCCATAAATAAGCATAAAATGTGAACTTTTTAGATAGTTAAAAGACTTTATTCAAAGGTAGGTTTGAATAGAGTTTTTTTGTTGATGTGCTTATAATCCAGTCTCAATACTCTGTATTAGAAACAAAAAGAGATGAATTAAAATTAAAGTGTACAGAATGCTTTTAGAGTTTCTATTTTTTTCTTATAATATATAGTAATTTCGGTACAAATTAACTTGTATATTCTATCTGGTTTAGTGTGATATATTCATTGTTAAATAAAAAAATATGAGTTCTCCTCTTATTTTTAAAAAAATAATTATTTTATAATTTTTATATTTAGTGTAAACTATTCATTGCGTCCCCAATACGGGAAGTTTGTTTCTGATTTTCATATTTGGATTATAATATTCTCATCAGAGTTACTTAAGGAGTAAGATATGAACCAGATTATGAAACAATATAAATTACTATATTTCTTGATTATTTTATTAAGTTTGACAAGTGCTCTTTTTAATGACATTCTTCTCTCTGCAATTAGGAAGAATACTTGATAGTATATCTAATTCAAATAGTGGATTACTCTTTCATATCACTATTTCTGTAGGTTCGATTTTTACTGTGGTTCTTGATTTCTTCTTCCTATTCCTATCTTAAAAAAACGAATATGTAAAAAAAGTTATTTTAGATCTAAAAAGGCGTCTCTTATTACATTATTTATCGCGTGAATTTAACCAAACTGACAACCGTAACTATTCAGATTTCTTAAATAATATCACCAAAAACAGTGACCTTATTCAAGAAAAATTTATTAATCCCTAAAAACTCTCTAATTGCAAAATTTAGGGAGCCTTATCATGAGTGTGGTTGCTATTATTTATATAGAATGGCGATTAGCATTAGTCTTCCTTTTATTGTCGAGTATAACGATTTTTCTATCACAAATTCCTGGAAAGTTAATGACTAAATCAACAAATAATTATTCTCTACAAAATAATCACTATTTGTCAAAAATGACAAACTTTATTAATGGTTTTGAACAAATTAAGTTATTAAATATTCAAAGCTGGACCCAAGAAAAAATTCAGGAAATCAGTTTAGAATTTGAAGAGTCCAGAAAAACATATCAATTCTTAAAAGACTTAGCTTCAACTACTGGAATTTTACTAAGTTTTGGCTCTCAACTATCCTGTATGGTTGCTGGTATCTTTTTTGTAAGAAATAACTTACTGACTATTGGATTACTAGTAGCAAGTATTCAATTATTAAACGGTGTTTTTGCTCCATTACAATCTATTCTTTACAATAAAAATTTAATCAGCAGTAGCAAGTCCATTATTGATAATATCCAGGAAAAATCTATATGAGACAAATCAAGGAACTTCCCATAAAAACAAGTACAATTGATTGTGATAACATTTCGACCATTTCTATTAGCCAATTACATTATGAAATTGAAAAATAAAAATATTATTTGATCATTTTTTTCCTATGAATTTAAAAAAAGGCAAGCGCTATGCAATTATAGGTGCTTCAGGAGCTGGGAAAAACAACTTTAGTAAAATTAATACTAAATTATTATCCAAAAAAATCTTTATGATGGAGAAATAAAAATCAACGGAAAACAGAATATTGATATTTCCTCAGAGGAGTTATATAAAGATATTGCGTTTGTGCAAAAAAATGACTTTCTGATTGAAGGCAATATTCTAGAGAATATCAAATTGGCTAGAAACCTTCATTTAACTGAAAAATTAAGAAAATCCTTAGGTTTTAATGAAGACTTCCTTCGTAAAAAAACCTAGCTCAATCAAACCAAATCATTTCAGAAGGAGAAAAGCAACGAATTGATTTAGCTAGGTTTTTAGTCAAAACATATTCAGTTTATATATTTGACGAACCTACAAGTAACCTTGATCCAATAAAAGCAAAAGAAATAATGGATTACATTCTATCCATTAAAGATGCAATTGTTATTGTCATTACTCATGATCAAAAATCCAGAAATATTGGAAGAGTTTGATCAGATTATTGTTTTATAATAGAAAGGAGGTGATGATCATGATTATGGAAGATTTCAACATTTTGGAGTTAGAATTTGAAGAAATTCGTGAAGAAGATACAACTAATTGGTACTTTATCTAAGATAATTTTAGATTTAGTTAATTTAAACTCTTAAAAAGAGAGTTTAAATTAGTTTGTATTAATAAAAAGAAGTCAATAATATTAATCGACTTCTCGTGTATAACAGAAGCATGCATGTTCATCTTGCATGCTTTTATCAAATAGTTGAGGATATAAAATGGATAATTATTTCCCAAAAATGGAACCAGGATAGAATCGTTTACCAATGGAAGAACGACAGATTAAGAATTGGAGCTGATGATGTTGATGTATTAGAAATTACAGGATACTCAGATTTTTGGTCAGATTTAATTTCTTGTTGCAATGGAATTAATAGCTTTGAAGAAATTAAAGATTTATTAAGAAAAAAATATGATATATCCGAAAATATTATAGAAAAAAATATATCTAAATTTTCTGATCGTAATTTATTAGAAATATTAGATAGACCTGTAAATCAAATTGATCACTATTTAATTAATGAATCACTAGAAACTTATTATTCTAGTGAAGGTATTGGTGGGATTAAATTACTTGAAAAAAATTGAGTAATTTAAAAAGTTACCATACTAGGATGTGGAGCCGGTGGTTCTCATATCGCATTACAATTAGCCCAATTAGGGGTAGGGCGACTTCATTTAGTCGATGATGATATTGTTAAAGAAAATAATATAAATAGGCAATCTATGTTTACCTTTAACGATATTGGTAAATATAAAGTTGACTGTGTAAAAGATTGTATTCTAAAACGTAATTATCAGTGTGTAGTCACAAAAAGAAAATTAAAAATGAGCACTGTTGATGCTGTAAAAAAAGAAATTTCTGAAAGTGACTGGGTATTTTGTTGTATGGATGAACCTCCTTATATAGCACAAAGATTAGTAAATAGAGCATGCTATTTATTTAATATCCCTAGTATATACTGTTTTTAGCCAACGTAGCGCAGGTAAACTCTTATTTTGTAATCCTAATATTCAAAAATATAGGCTGTGTTGATTGTTTACTTTATGAACAAGATAGTGATAACTTTCAAAAATTTAGTTAAAAAAATTTTTCAAACTATGATGGAAAAATTAATAACTGCAAAATATTTTTAACTAATATTCTATTATTGTCATCATGGGTTGTGAAGAAATGGTTAGATTGTGTAACAGAGAAAAAAATAGTAATGTTTGGAATACTTTATTTAGATTTGATTTTTTTATAGTTTTAGGGAAGATGAATTCAAGCACTTCTCTAAGCAATCTCATTGTCCTACATGTGGTCATGATTTCGATAAAAAGTAAACTCTGGGAGATTCTAAAAATTGATGAATAAGAAAAATTATATTTAAAAATCAAGCAAGTAAATTTGCATATTTTTTTCATTGATGTTTTGTTGCAGGTACTAGTATTGAGCAAGTAAATGAATTAGGATTTTTCACATCTTATTGAACATTTACTAATACGAGCAGGAATGAACAATCACTAAATGAATTGTTTGATATGAATGGTGCAGCTATTAAAGGAGAGACATCTAGAGATTATATTAATTTAAGTGGTTACTGTCTAGCTGAAGATTTCAATAAAAAATTTTTAAAAATACTGATAAGTAGGATTTTCAATCTTTCTATTACTGAAGATGAACTATTGAGGGAAAAAGAAAATAGTCTTAATTGAATTAAATCAGTATGAAAAATAGTAAAAAAATCTATTAATGATAATCGAGTAATTTTTTTAAAAAAATAGTTCTTGGTCAATAGATATTATTGGTACTAGAGGTAATATTGAGTATGTTAGTTTAGAAACTATATATAAATTTTATATAAAAAAATAGCATAAAAAATCTAGTTATCCGCATAAAAAACTGGACTTATCACACTTTATCAAGGTCAAAAACCACTCAATTTACTACTAATTTACTACTTATGAATGAGCTTTGATACGACGATTTATCCTTGAAAAGTGAAGATATAAAGATACTTCCAATAAAATTTGAATATTTAATAGGTAGACACTTCAAAAAATGAGGTGTCTATTTTTTTACCCGATTTTGAAAGGAAGTGAACTTATGAAAACAAAAAATCAAGAATCAAAAGGTCGTTCCCCACTCTTTAAGACCATCAAACATTCATTCAGCCAATAAAAAAGAAAGGATAGGTAAAAATATGGAACTTAAATTTGTGATTCCCAACATGGAAAAAACATTCGGCAATTTAGAATTTGCTGGCGAGGATAAAGTCGTTCAGCGAAGAATCAACGGACGGCTAACTGTCTTATCAAGAAGCTATAATCTCTATTCTGATGTTCAAAGAGCAGATGATATTGTGGTGGTGCTTCCTGCTGAAGCTGGCGAAAAACATTTCGGCTTTGAGGAACGTGTGAAGTTAGTCAATCCACGTATTACCGCAGAGGGCTACAAAATCGGCACTCGTGGTTTTACAAATTACCTTTTACATGCTGACGACATGATAAAAGAATAAAGAAAGAGAGGAAAAATGATGAGATTAGCAAATGGCATTGTATTAGATAAAGACACGACTTTTGGAGAATTGAAATTCTCTGCTCTACGTCGTGAAGTGAGAATCCAAAATGAAGACGGGTCGGTTTCAGATGAAATCAAGGAACGTACCTATGACTTAAAATCCAAAGGACAAGGACGCATGATTCAAGTAAGTATTCCTGCCAGCGTGCCTTTGAAAGAGTTTGATTATAACGCACGGGTGGAACTTATCAATCCCATTGCGGACACCGTTGCTACTGCCACCTATCAAGGAGCAGATGTTGACTGGTATATCAAGGCAGACGATATTGTGCTGACAAAGGATTCTAGTTCATTCAAAGCTCAACCACAAGCAAAGAAAGAACCGACACAAGACAAATAGTCGCTAGGTAGAAAGGAGACTTTTTCGCATGAAACAGCGTGGTAAAAAGGATTCGCCCATCTGGTAAAGATTTAGTCTTTCATTTTACGATAGCGTCACTCCTGCCTGTTTTCCTGCTGGTTGTCGGACTGTTTCATGTGAAGACAATCCAGCAGATCAACTGGCAGGATTTTAACCTATCACAAGCAGATAAGATTGACATTCCCTATTTAATTATCAGTTTCAGTGTCGCAATTCTTATCTGCTTGCTGGTAAAGCGTTTGTATTCAAACGGGTTCGCTATGATACGGTTAAACAACTTTACCACCGTCAAAAAAACTGGCAAAGATGATACTTGAAAACAAGTGGTATGAATCTGAACAGGTCAAAACAGAGGGTTTCTTTAAAGATAGTGCTGGTCGTACAAAGGAAAAGATAACCTACTTCCCTAAAATGTATTATCGACTTAAAAATGGCTTGATACAGATACGGGTGGAAATCACGCTGGGAAAATATCAAGACCAACTCTTACACTTGGAAAAGAAATTAGAGAGTGGCTTGTACTGTGAGCTGACGGATAAAGAGTTAAAGGATTCCTATGTGGAATATACTTTGCTCTATGACACCATAGCCAGTCGTATTTCTATTGATGAAGTAGAAGCTAAAGATGGTAAACTTCGCTTAATGAAAAACGTATGGTGGGAATATGATAAGCTCCCTCATATGTTGATTGCTGGTGGTACAGGTGGCGGTAAAACTTACTTTATACTGACACTGATTGAAGCCTTTGCTTCATACAGATTCAAAACTGTATATTCTTGACCCGAAAAATGCTGACCTTGCGGACTTAGGTTCTGTGATGGCAAATGTCTACTATAGAAAAGAAGACTTGCTTTCTTGCATTGAAACATTCTATGAAGAAATGATGAAACGTAGTGAGGAAATGAAGCAGATGAAGAACTATAAGACTGGCAAAAATTATGCTTACTTAGGTCTCCCGGCACACTTCTTAATCTTTGATGAATACGTCGCTTTCATGGAAATGCTGGGAACAAAAGAAAACACCGCAGTTATGAATAAGCTGAAACAGATTGTCATGTTAGGTCGTCAAGCTGGCTTCTTTCTAATACTGGCTTGTCAACGTCCAGACGCAAAATATTTAGGCGACGGAATCCGTGATCAGTTTAATTTCAGAGTGGCTTTAGGTCGTATGTCTGAAATGGGCTATGGCATGATGTTTGGCAGTGACGTACAAAAGGATTTCTTCTTAAAGCGAATCAAAGGTCGTGGCTATGTTGATGTAGGAACAAGTGTCATATCAGAGTTTTATACTCCCCTTGTACCAAAAGGATATGATTTCTTGGAGGAAATTAAAAAGTTATCCAACAGCAGACAGTCCACGCAGGCGACGTGCGAAGCGGCACAGGTCG
>BNJV01001383.1_pt1 | contig 27061 bp, 46 predicted proteins | sample 8540591 | NCBI WGS metagenome assembly BNJV01 (sample SAMD00202457, study PRJDB9452) | human saliva metagenome | host: Homo sapiens | reverse complement strand
AGAACCACCACCGAGGACGCACCATCGGGTCTCGCGGACTGCATCCCTAGGATCAGTCCTCAGTCCCTATGGTGCGTCCTCACGTCACTGGCGCCCCGCCGTACTCCAGCACCTGCAGCCAGCCGGCCCACATCGAGAACTGCGATGTCCGTCCGGGACGCACTCCTCCCTCAGATGACTGCGCTCAAACCCAGTAGTTGGCAGGAGAACGCAGTCTTCGATCAACAAGTACGTCCTCGTCCCCGAGGGGTGCGTCCTCGCGCACTGATAGCTGGGAGAACAGCTCCCGTCACACCTGAGCAGGACAGCAGAAGGCGCCTCCTACCGACCGCAATGTGTCTCACGACACACTTGTGCCGTCTGGTCTAACACCTCTCAACCCCTACTCTATTTTCATAACTCCCCGCCGTCCTCCGGGACTGGCGGGGCCTATTTTCTCTTTGCAGGAGGCTACTCGTGGCCCTCAAAATGGCGGTCGTCGTTGACTACCAGAACGTCCATCTCATTGCGGCAGGCCTGTACATGCCGGGGCGTCCTCCCGAGGACGCACTCATCGATCCTTACCGGTTCGCCAGTCAACTTGCTCAGGCCCGCAACGCGAAGAACGACGACATGCACCAGGTAGAGGTCTCCAGGGTTGAGGGTCTTTCGCGGCCTGCCCATTCCAGAAGATGACAGCGATGCTTACCGACGCAACCAGGCCCAGCAGGGCACAGTGGACCCGGGGTCACCACGGAGTGGTCAACGTGACGTTGCGGCCGCTGAAGTACTCATGGGAGTACATCGATGGAGTCAGGCGACCTGTCCGCTCATCGAGACAGGAAAAGGGTGTCGATGTCCTATGCGCCTTGATGCTCGTTGACTTGGCTCGCTGCGGCTTGTACGACGTCGTGGTTCTCGCTTCCCGGGACACGGACCTCGCCCCAGCCCTCGACAATGCTGCCCGAACTGGCAGCGCCAAAGTTGAAGCGGCCAAGTGGTACCACCCTGGAGTCCCAAGCACACGAGGCCGTATCAAGACCGAACGCCGGCTGTGGACCACGTCCATGACTGAGCAGCACTTTCTCTCCAGCCTGGACCCCATCGACTACACCTGAGATCTCGACCGCCGCTGAGGGGCTGGAACGCGAGCCCCGACGCCGGCCCGCAGGTCACAGATCAGTCACTGCCCCGAGTGGTCTCGACCACCTGCGCCGGCGTCCTAAAATCACTTCCGTGACAACGGCGCCCACGACTCCCCAGGATGCGGTGACGGATCCTGCTCCTTCCCCTCCTTCTCTTGATGTCGCTCCGGGCTCTGTGGTCCGGGTACGCGACGAGGACTGGCTGGTCACCCAGGTCTCCACCACGTCTGACGGCATGCTGGTGACGGTGCAGGGCCTGTCCGAGCTGGTTCGGGACACGACGGCGCAGTTCTCCGCCGGCCTTGACCATATTGTCCCGGTGGATCCGCGCCACACCCGGGTCATCGCGGACACCTCCACTCATCACCGGCTCTCGCGCCTGTGGCTGGAGGCGACGCTACGCAAGACGGCGCTCCCAGCGACCTCCACCGACCTGGCCGTGGTCAGTGACGTCCTCGCCGACCCGCTGGCCTACCAGCTGACGGCGGTTCGCCAGGCCCTGGACCCGGCGAACCTGCGCCCGCGTATCCTCCTGGCTGACACCGTGGGCCTGGGCAAGACCCTGGAGATCGGCATGATTCTGGCCGAGCTCGTGCGCCGCAGCCGGGGCGACCGCATTCTCATCGTCACGCCCCGTCACGTGCTCGAGCAGATGCAGCACGAGATGTGGTCGCGCTTCGCCCTGCCCTTCGTGCGCCTGGACTCGGTGGGCATCCAGCGGGTGCGCCGTTCGGTACCGGCCTCACGCAACCCGTTCTCGGTGTTCCACCGCGCGATCATCTCCATCGACACGCTGAAGTCGGACCGCTACCTCAACCATCTGCGCAAGCAGCGCTGGGACGCGGTCGTCATCGACGAGTCACACAACGTCACCAACAAGGGCACGCTCAACAACCGGCTCGCGGACATTCTGGCCCGTCAGACCGACGCCCTCATCCTGGCCTCGGCCACGCCCCCACAACAGCGACCCGAAGTCCTTCGCCGAGCTCATCCGTCTGCTGGAGCCGACGGCGGTGCGAGCGGACGGCCCCTCGATGAGGAGGCTGTGCGTCGCCTCGTCATCCGCCGTCACCGTCACTCCGACGAGGTGCGCGACGTCGTGGGGGCCGCTGGAAGGAGCGCCTGACTCCGGTCAACAAGCTGGTGGAGCCCTCCCCGGCCGAGGACGCGGTGGCCGGCGAGCTGTCGCGCACCTGGCTGCACCGTTCCGACGGCGCCTCGGCGCCGGGAAGCCCTGAAAGCCCGCCACCCGCGGCGGCGATTCCCTGTTCGCCTGGACCCTGGCCAAGTCCTTCCTGTCCTCGCCGGCGGCCCTCATCCAGACGATCGACGAGCGCCTGGCCCGACGCCGCAGCCGGGCAGCAGCCGGCTCCGCCCGGAGCCCTCGGAGCAGTCACAGGGTCTGACCCGCCTGCGCGAGCTGGCCGTCGAAGCCAACACGACGGCGTCGGGCAAGTACCAGGCGCTGCTGACCGAGCTGCGCCGCATCGGGATCGCCCGCAGGTCGACCGAGCGCGTCGTCGTCTTCGCTGAGCGCATCGCGACGCTGACCTGGCTGGCTGAGCATCTGCGTGAGGACCTGCGCCTGCCCGCCGACGCGGTGCGGGTCATGCACGGAAGCCTGTCTGACGTGGAGCAGCAGGAGATCGTGGAGCAGTTCCGCCAGGCCCACACGCCGGTGCGCGTCCTGGTGACTGGTGACGTCGCCTCGGAGGGCGTCAACCTGCACGCCCAGTGCCATGAGCTCATCCACTACGACATCCCCTGGTCGCTCATCCGCATCGAGCAGCGCAACGGCCGCATCGACCGCTACGGCCAGAGCGTCTCACCGCAGATCACGACCCTGCTGCTGAGCCGTCGGACCCGCGCTTCTCCGGCGACGTGCGAGTGCTCACGCGCCTGATGGAGAAGGAGGATCAGGCGCATCGGGCCCTGGGCGACGCCGCCTCTCTCATGGGTCTGTACTCGGGCGAGAAGGAGGAGGCGGCGATCCGCGAGGCGCTTGAGGCCGGCACGGATATTGACGACGTCGTCCCCGACGCCGACGACGCACTCACCCTGGATCCGATGGCGGCCCTGTTCGCGAAGCTGACGGGCACGGCCGAGGCCAGGAGCAACAGCGCCGCTGCGCCACCGGCGCCGAGGACTCCCCTGCTGATCAAGCAATCCCAGCGACCCGGCCGGTCCGGCCACCCCCCACCAGCCCGCCGCCCCGCTGGCGACGTCGACGCTGTACGGGACTCCAGCTGGACCATCTGCGCCAGGCCCTCACTGAGCTTTATGAGCGCCCTGAGGAGCCTGAGCAGCGCCAGACCGGCGGCGGGGGTGTCTCGTGGCGCGAGCACGGTACACAGCACATCGTGGAGATGGTGCCCCCGGCGGGGCTTCGCCATCGCCTGTCGGTGCTGCCGCAGTCCTACCTGCGTGAGCGCCGCGTCCAGGAGCACCTCAAGCTGGCGACGACGCAGACGAAGGGCGCGCGTCTTCTCACGGAGGCCCTGAGTGACTCTTCGGACTCCTCCTGGCCGGAGGCCCACTACCTGGGGCCGCTGCACCCGGTGCTGGACTGGGCCGGCGACCGGGTCCTGGCCAAGCTCGGCCGATCCTCAGTGTTTGCGGTGCGCGGCGACGTCGACTCACCGACCGTCCTGCTGCTGGGGACTCTGACGAACCAGGCGGGCCGGACGGTGTCGATGGTGTGTGTCAGTATCGCCTTCCCCTACTTGGACCTGGCGGCCGCGCAGTCGGAGCTGGATGCGGGCCGGCCGGTCGAGGCGGTGCCGATCGGGCAGGGTGCACGACTCCCCCGCCGCCATGTTCGAGGCGGTGGGCATCTCCCAGGAGCTGCGGAACTCCGGGCCGGTGACGCAGACCAGCCTGCTGGAGGCGCTCATCCCTCCGGCGGTGGATACGGCTAGGGACCACATGAGACTGACCCTCGACGCAGCGGAGGAACAGGCGACGGCTCGGGTTGAGGCCTGGGCGGAACGTGCGAATACCTGGGATGACGAGGCCGGTCGCCTCATCCAGAACCGCCACCTGCGCGAGCAGCGGGATCACGGTGGCGCAGGAGCACGAGCTCAGGAAAGCAGCACCTGCCCGCGCACACGCTGGTGCGCCCGCTGCTGGTGGTGGTGCCGCAGGACTTCGGGATGGAAGGGGATCTCTGATGGCGGTGTCGGATGCGCTGGTCGTCGGCGAGGACTGGATCAGCGAGCACTACTTCACGACCGACGCCACCAAGGAGTCCTTCCTGGCGCGCGTGCTGGAGCGTCGCAAGGAGTGGGAGGCCCTGGAGAAGCCGGCCCGATCCCGGTACTGCCTCGACGCCGACGCCTCGCTCCCGGTTCCGTTCCGAGCGCTCCCGCTTGGAGGAGCTGCTGGCAGCCCTTCCCGCCGACGACGCAGGCTCCTGACCGGCGCCGCCCTGGAGGCGGCCGGCGAGCTCGATGCGCTCCTGCGCGAGATTCTGGGCTTCACGTCGTCGGAGTACCGGCTGACCGATCGGGGGCCGGTGACCCTGGTGAGGCCGGTGGGCGATGAGGCCCGGCGCCGCTGGCGCTGCTGCGCGCCCGCCCGGTGACCACGGTGGAGGACCTGCTGGTCAAGGACGCCCTCTACGCTCGCTGAGGGTGGCAGCCCGTGGACCTGGGAGATCCGGACGCCCCCGGCGCTGGAGGGAGCTGAGCCGATCGAGTCGGTGTCTCGGGCACTGTCGACGCTCATGACGGATGGTCACGGTCCGGCCTTCGCCCTGGTCCTGGCGGGCCAGTGGGCGCTGGTGGCGGAGCGGGAGCGGTGGCCGGAGGGCCGCTGGCTGGCGGTGAACGTGCAGCTCGTCGTCGAGCGTCATGAGGCCACGCGCGGCGGCGAGGGTGGAGCGGGCTCTGACCCTGCCTGGATGCCCGCTCACTGCTGCCGACGGCGGAGGGCGAGACGTGGTGGGCGGCCACCTTGGAGGACTCGGCGGCCCACACGGTGGGGGTCTCGAAGGATCTGCGTGAGGGCGTGCGCTCCTCGATTGAGATCATCGCGAATGAGGTGGTGCGCCGTCGCGCCGCGCGGGGAGCTAAAGCCGCTGGCCCAGGAGCGGGCGCAGGATCTGGCCCTGCAGTCGCTGCGCTACATCTACCGGATCATCTTCCTGCTGTATGCGGAGGCGAGCCCTGAGCTGGGGTCCTGCCGGTGGGCGCCGCCGAGTACGACGCCGGCTACGGCCTGGATCGACTACGTGAGCTGGCCTCAGGGGCTGCATGAGGGAGTCGTCCTGGCGGGCACGCATATCTATGAGTCCTTGGACCGGCTGTTCCGCCTGGTCGATGAGGGGCCACAATGAGCAGGTGCCAGCCGCGCGAGGAGGGCAGCTTCGATGGTCTGGTCTTCCGGCCGATGCGAGCCGACCTCTTCCGCCCGGCGGCGACCGCCTCATTGACGAGGTGGGTCTGGGCAACGGGGCGCTGCTGCGGGTGCTGCGCCACCTGCTGCTGACTAAGGAGAACAGCAAGGGCGGCCGCGGCTTCATCTCCCTATGGGAGCTGGGCATCAACCAGCTGGGTGCCGTCTACGAGGGGCTCGCATGAGCTACTCGGGTTCCTTCGCCACCGAGCGCCTGTGGGAGGTGGCGCCGGGCGGGAGACGCCTCGAAGGGGTTCCTGGGTGGTGCCCGAGGACGTCATGAAGGGCCTGGAGGAGAAGGACTTCGTGACGGTGGAGGATGAGGTGACGGGCGAGCGCCGCAACGTCACCTATGAGAAGGGGTCAGTTCGTCTACCGGCTCTCCGGCCGGGGACCGGCAGCGCTCGGCTTCCTTCTACACCCCCGGAGGTGCTGACGCGTTTCACGGTGCAGCAGGCGCTGGCCGAGCTGCTGGATCAGGATGGGCGGAGGACGAGCGCTGAGGAGATCCTGCACCTGACGGTGTGTGAGCCGGCGCTGGGGTCGGGGGCCTTCGCGATTGAGGCGTTGCGCCAGCTGGCGGAGCAGTATCTCTCGCGGCGTGAGCGTGAGCTGGGTCGGCGCGTGGATCCTGAGGAACGCCCCGGAGCTGGCGAAGGTAAGGCGTATCTCGCCTGCACCAGGTCTACGGGGTGGACCCTCAATGCGACGGCGGTGGAGCTGGCGGAGGTGTCCCGTGGCTGGACACGATGGTGGAGGGGCTGGCGGCCCCGTGGTTCGGGCTGCGGCTGCGGCGCGGTAACTCGCTGGTGGGGGCGCGCCGGGCCCTGTACTCGACCTCCCAGCTCAAGAAGCGGGCGTGGCTGTCGGCCGCACCGGTGGCCGAGCCGCTGAGCCAGGTGGCGGCCGTGCTCGACGACGCCGATGCCGCCTCCCGGCACCGGATCGGCGGGGCGCTGGATGTCTCGGGCAGCATCCATCACTTCCTGCTGCCAGCCAAGGGCTGGGGCAGTGCGGTGGAGGTCCCCAAGCAGGTGCGGGACCTGGTCGATGCCGGCAGGCTCAAGGCCCTCAAGACCTGGCGCAAGGAGATTACGAAAGCGCTAGAGCACCACCCAGTCGCTTGCGGCTGACGGCCCTGGCCCGGCGCGTGGAGGTCCTGTGGGAGATGACGCTGCGGCGCCTGCGGGTGGCGGAGGCGGAGGCTTCGCGCCGCATCGACGTGTGGGGCCGCGAGGCGCAGGAGGGCTCCGGTTCAACGGTGTCCCGCGAAGACATCGAGGCGTATCTAGCGGCACCGGGTTCGGCGTATCGGCGGCTGCGGCTGGTCATGGATGCGTGGTGCGCGTTGTGGTTCTGGCCGCTGACCACGGACGTGACGCCGCCGAACCTCGATGAGTGGCTGGGTGCCTTGGAGGGACTGCTGGGCAAGCAGATCAAGGACGCCAAGGGCACCGATGGGACCCTGGTGGACGCCTCCTCCTGGGCGGAGCTGGAGACCATGGAGGAAGTCGAGGTCGGACTCGCTGGTGCCCGTAAGGTGCAGTCGGTCATTGACGAGCACGAGTGGCTCACCGTGGTCCAGGAGGTGGCGAAGGCGCAGGGCTTCTTCCACTGGGAGCTGGACTTTGCCACCGTCTTCGCCCGCAGGTGGCTTCGACCTCCAGGTGGGGAATCCGCCGTGGGTGAGGCCCCGTACCGATGTGGACGACCTCCTCTCCGAAGGGGACCCCTGGTGGTCCTCAGCAATAAGCCGTCCGTCGCCGCAAAGAACGAGCGCATGCCGCGAACCCTGGCGCGCGCTGAAGTCCTACGCACGGTCCTCGACGGAACCGCAGAGGTCATCGTGCTCTCCGAGGTCCTGAGTGACCCAACCGTCTACCCGTTGCTGAGCGGCCAGCCGGATCTCTATCGCGCGTTCATGTGCCAGGGTGTGGCGGCACCAAAGCCAGGAGCGGAACGTCAGGGGCTCATCCATCTAGAAAGTCATTTCACAGACTCGAAGACTCAAAAATCTTCGAGCAGCATCTACCGTCATTTTGCGTCGACACTGGCAGTTCATCAATGAACTTCACCTCTTTTGAGATCCAGAACCAAAAACAATACGGTGTTAACGTCTACTCCACTGAACAGGACCCCCACTTCCTACACGCAGTATCTCTCTATCACCCAGAGACTGTAATGCGCTCACTCAAACACGATGGTTCAGGAGAAGAACCGGGCTTCAGGGATCCTCGCACCGGCTTCTGGGACCTCCCGCCCACACTCGGCTCGCATACAACTTGTTGACACTCTAACCCTTCAGTCTTGGCAAGCCGTCACTGAATCCAGCGATTGGCATTACACTTCTATGGTGTCAACCGTCAACTCCACCACATCACGCACGCTTGCAACCCTTGCCCACAGACCACGCATCAATTCACTGGACCTTCGTTACTCCAGAGGATGGGACGAGTCGATCGATCGCCAGAAGGGGAGATTTATCCGGTCTTGGGGCCCCTCCTCCTGGGACGACGCAATCATTCAAGGATCACACCTTTATGTGTCCACGCCGTTATACAAACAGCCAAACCGGACAATGGCCAACCAACGCGACTGGACCTCAACCGACCTGGAAGCTCTTCCTGCAAGCGCTGAACCTGTCACCCAGTACAAGCCTGCCGGTGACCGCGTCACCTACGACCACCTCTACACCCACTGGGACGATTCTCCCGCCCGCAACCACTACCGCATCGCCTGGCGCAACATGGCGCCCATCACCGGAGAACGAACTCTTGCCGCCGCTATAGTTCCGCCCGGCGCAGCTCACGTACGCACGGTGATGTCGGCCGCACCGCCTGATTCAATACGATCGCTGATCGTATCGCAAGCAGTAGCATCCACCCTCCTGGCTGACTTCATGACCCGCACCTCGGGCCGAGGCCACATTCACGCAAACGACTTCAACCGCTTATTCACCCTCAGCCCAGAGCACGAACTGACGGCGAGCGTTGCTCTGCGCACACTTCGCCTCAACTGTCTCACCGACGCCTACGCAGCCCTGTGGGCCGAGATGTTGGGCATGAGTCGTTTGTGACTGACACTCCGATCTTGGGCGTCATGATGAGCGTCCGATTGGTCCGGAGTGGACCGCGGACACACCTTTGCGTCGGGCGGAGGATCGTCGCAATGCTCAGGCGGAGATCGATGTCGTGGTGGCGATGATGCTGGGCGTGCCGATCGAGGATCTGTGCACGATTTACCGCACTCAGTTCGCCGTTCTCTACGACTATGACCATGGCCGTGGCCAGGGGGCTTACGTCTATGACGCGAATGGCCGCCAGCTGCCGACTCCTGTCCGCCAAGCCTGGGAGAAGCGCCAGCGCCCAACCTCCAATGAGGACATGCCCCTATCAGAGCGCACTCACACCCACCCTGGCTCTGGCGTCTCCTACATCTACGACCTTCCCTTCCGCATCCGCGACCGCGAATCCGACTTCCGCCGCATCCACACCGCCCTCACAAACCGATAGATAGGCAACAAATGACCGCCCTCGAAAATAAATCCCAACCAATCACCCAGGAAACAGCTAGCACGAAAAATAACAATACCCCCACAGCGACGCTGCAACAACGCTTTCAGATCAACTCTGTCGAGGTTAAAAATTTCAAGCGAATTTCTGAAGCCAAAGTTCCCCTCAACATCATTACATATTTGGTGGGAGGAAACAATTCTGGAAAAAGCAGTGTATTACAGGCCATCCACACTGCGGTAAGCTGCATGCAGATTTCCGTCGAGCAAGGACAGAAAGTAGTCCCAGAAAGTGACCTACGTTACTCGCCGACGGCACACTTCGAACAACTTGGACACGAGCGTCCCTACGAGAATAATAAAGGTCGCTCAAGAGGGACTGTTACGTTCGAGGGCCATTTCGGTGACGACCCCATTATTTTCAGTATTGAGATGTATAAAGCCAGAAATCACAACAACGCAGGCGTGAGTGCACGAAGAACTCGCCACTGCGCCCTCAAATTGCTGACCCTAGCAGGCTATTCAGCGTCTACGTTCCCGGCCTAACTGGAATTCACACCGCGAGGAATACAAGGTTTTGGATCTATTCTAAGAATGGCAGCAGGAGGCGAGCTAATCTCGTTTTCAGAAATATTGTTTACCACCTTAAAGAACGCGACCAGATTGCGCCTGGAGGACATTACGTCAGCAATACTGTCCAGCAAGGTGGAGTTCCAGGTCAAATTCAATGACGCTCACGATCAATTTATTGAGGTGTCGCTGTCACTAAACGGAGGTGCAGCCCTTCCCGTAGACCTCTGGGGAACTGGAGTTCTTCAGGTCACCCAAATCGCAGCCTATGCATTGCTCTTCGAGGCCCACCGTACTACTTATCGATGAGCCCGACAGCCACCTTCATCCATCTATGGCAAAAACAATGGCTGCCACTTTCGGTGAAATCGCACAGTCGCTGGGATGCCGCATTGTTATCACTACACACTCTCGACACATGATCACGGCTGCCCCAGAAGGTACGCGCGTGGTTTGGATGAAAGACGGGCGAGTCGCAGATTCAGACGCTAGAGAACTAAAGCGAGGTACTTCTGGACCTTGAAGCCCTCGACTCCTTTGATCGTGATGCAAAAAAATCATCGTTTACACCGAGGACGAGAAAGATTCCTCTCTCAAAGCAATGCCTTGATGGCATCCCGATTTCATGGGACATCTCACTTCTTCCGTATAATGGTTTAAAAATGCCCTAAGGTGAAGCAAAATTAACTCACTCATGCATATCTTGAATAAGGATGCCACTATAATAATTCATCGCGATCGGGGACTGTATGACCGATGAGGAGCTGGCAACATGGGCTGAACCGTACGAGAGGCTATGGAATGGTGACATTCGTGCACCTCGCATGTCTGATACGGAGACTATTGTGCACGCCCGAGTACTTGGCTACAGCCTTGAAAGTTTCCGAACAAGAAGCTCGAGGCTATCATCGACAAGTGCATCAAAGATACTATGCAGGATCTTCGCGAAAAGTTTGATTCCAAAAGAGCTGAGGCTAATAGCCTATACCATTCACGTGATGGGCGCTCACCGATCTCCGACGATTTGTGGAATGAGTGGAACCAAGACGGATCTATGCGGCACATCTATGGAAACGGCTACTCGAGCTCATCAAAACAATGCACCAAGAATTATTCAACCAAACAGAGACTCGGGAAAGTATCCAGTTCAGATTTAGCCCAAGGTTTCAAGTTCTACTCAGCAGACATATCCAGGACTTACGATGGTCCCCTCTACATACCCTCAGTATGCGCGTGTCATGCGATTCATCATTGTCTATTCTGGCTGCTGCACTTGAGGTAATTTGCGATTGACTTCGACGATAAGTTGTAGCGCAGTCCATGCAGGCTTTTTGCCTGGTCTACGCCATATGCCGTTTAATGCAGCAGGCTGAGCAAGAAATGACGCCTCATCGGCACAAGCTCTTTCTGAGTTCTCCTCTGTGTCACTCATCTGGTGAACAGCGAAGTTCAACTTCGGCGGGTAACTCCGTCGATGGTCGACAGCGAGGACGAGGACTATCAGCATTCCGTAATCGATCCCATATATGATGCGGTGGCTGCAGTGCTTATGCGCCATTCGCCATATTCTCCAAGGTCATCTCACCCTCCGCTGCTCGGCGCTCTCCTACGCAAGTGATTCGAGACTTTCGGTCCTCAACGAGGATAATCTCACATTACGACGTCGCCGCCAGCAGCTGATGAACAGGCTCGTAATTTGCGCAAAGCCTCCACGATTGATGTGACGCGTAGCTGGACGATCCTAATCGGGCGTGAAGGGCGCACCCCCACGTGGACAGGCCATTCAGTATGGCTGATGTCTCCCCACAGCGCGGAGTTCTCGGTGGCTCCATTACCAGGGGTGATAACAGCGTGCAGTGCGGTGCTCGTCAAAGATATCCCTGCCGTCGAGCAACTGCCAATGAGTTTCAGGTCGTGCGGTCGAGGGGTAAAGGGTACGAACGCGCGACCTACCAGTACGTGGACGCTCATCGTGTAGCTGTAACGCTTTAGGGCCAGGTGGGATATGCGCGACTCCTCCAGGCGGCGTGGGAAGCGCTTGTTCGCACCCTGACACGCATGCCCAGCACTCCCAATCGTTTGCCACGACAGGCCGACATCGCGCGCAGCCATCACGGCCTCATCGAGCTCTCGCGCTCGGCGGCAGGCGTATCTGCGCGACCGCAATTTTTGCGAGGCGGGATCGTCGACCGTAGCCCTGGGATCCGGACCGTCTCCGTTGATGCGTTCTCAATCTCGTCGAGCATCTCTTCGGTGGTCTTCATATTCACTTCCTCCTCAAGAACTTCTCGCGCGCGGACATAGCATGAAAGACGGAGTCGTCATCGTGACACCAACTTCGATCAGGTGACCAGACCGGGGAGGGACCAATGACGATAACATATCCGTCAAAATAATGGACTGTCACGGGATTGCTCAGAGCATGGTCGATGTCCTCTCGTGCGAGGCCGTGCTTCCATGCACTCTTCAGAACCCATGATGGCAACTATATTTGCCTCACAGCACAATGTCAACCTTTGTTACCAAAACACAGAGGGCCGTGTCAAGCCGAAGGCCGACGCGCACGTCCGCAGGGGCAAGGTAACGGCCGGAAGGTGAGCGACATGCTGAACTCGATCGCTCGCCTTGTCCGGGCTGTCGGTGTCTGTGGATGCCCTCAGCAAATGGATCGGCTACAGACCATCCCCTTGCTAGGGAGTCGCCCGAACGGCACCCGTGGCTCCCCACCACGTATGGCCGGCCCCGCTTAGCCCCGTCACAGCGGGACGAGACTCACTAGCGATCTCCGCAAACGAGGCTCCGCCAACCTCACGTTGCACCATCCACGCCCCTCTCTCCCAAGGTCGGCCCTTGACCCTCGTTCCGGGGATGGTGCCCAGTGCTCTGCTGATCTCAGCGCAGGCGGCCTCGGCGCTCTTTGGCAGGTCCGCCAGGTCCTCCGCCGCCTGCGTGAGCCGCGTTCCAGGTGTCAGCATCCATCACCGCGCCGCCACGCGGCGATTCCCGCGGGCGGGTGAGGAACACGCTCATGGCCTGCGCGTGGACGCCGTCGACGAGCTCATCGAGCCGGCTACACGCAGCAGAGACAGGTAGGTCGGGCATGACTCCAGCATGGGTGAAGGTCGCAGTTTTCACGCCCTGACATCAAGAAGCGACTCATGCCGTTTCTCGCTCGCTGCGGTAGCTGGTCTGGGATCACTCCCGGAACAACGACGATCCGCACTTGATGTAGAGCGCCGGCGGCAGACACCACTCCCTGCACGCCATCTCGCCACCCATCCAACTGCACTGCCCATCACCACCACGCTCCAGCTATGACGCTCCTCCTCCTAGCCTCAGGCCGAACGCATCCGGCGTTCCATCGTCGACTTCTCGACGACTTTGCTCTTACCGAGCCGAGCCGCGGGTGCTCCCTGACTTCCTGGAGGACGAGCGAAGTCTTCGTCGGCCTTTCGTCCTGCCTGCGCCTACCTGGCGCGAGCGCCGCCCAGCACAACCGACCCGGTACACCCTGCCGACCGCCTCCTCGTGACTGGGACCCGGGCCTGACCCCTTACCAGCACCAGGAGGACGCCTGCCGGCGCCTGACCGCATTTGCTGGCGGCCACCGTGCGAGCCGACCATCGTCACCACCGGCACCGGCTCCGGGCAAGACCGAGATCCTTTTCCTTCACCCCGTCCTCGACCACGTCCTGCGCGCCCGCGCCCGAGGAGTCACCGGCTGTCAAAGGCCTCATCCTCTACCCCCATGAACGCCGCCCGCCTCCGACCACAGGCCCGCCAGCCGCCTCGCCAGCCTCGATTACCACTCAAGGATCTCTCGCCCTGGCTGGCGTGCGCGCCGCCATCTACACTCGGGACTCCTCCGCCAGCACTCGCAAAGCACGTCACCGCCGACCTCTCATCACCGGAAAACCGCTACGTCATCCGCGACAACCCGCCGGACATTCTGCTCACCAACTCACAAGATGCTCGGACCAACTCCTCCTGCGTGCGGCGAGGGACCGCGTGAGCTGTGGCGGGCGCCGGGCGACTCACTCCTACCTCCGTCTCGCCGACGAGTTCCACTACCTCACGACGGCGCCCAGGGCACCGACGTCGCCGCGCTGCACCGGCGCTCTGGGTTGACCCTGCGCGCCCACCCGCCCCGCCGACCACCCCCGCCAGGCGGCCTTCGCCTCCGCCCCGCTCTCGGCCCCGTGTGCCGTGGCCACCTCCGCCACCCTCGGCGACGGCGGCGACCCTCAGATGCTCGCGCTCGCCAGTGACGTCTTTGGAACCGACCTGCCCTGACAGCGCCGTCGTCACGGAGACCCGCGCCGACCTCGGACCAGTGGGCCGCCGCGCACCGCCAGGTGGCCGGGGTCCAGGCCTGGCCTGGCCATGCGCCCTGCGCCTGCGCTCCCTGCCCGGTGAGAACCTGCAGGTTCCTGGCCCTCCTCGCCGGGGCCGGCTCCCCGGGCCCCGAGGAGCTGCTCTGCATGTCGTCGCCCACCTCTACGAGCCTGCCCGAGGAGGTGTGAGGACACCTCGGCGCCGCCGGCTCCCGCCTCCGCCCTCCAGCCCACCCCGACGTCCTGGACCTCGTGCGCGCGCCGCCGAGCGCTCCACGCCGCTGGCCGATCTCGCCCGCCTCCTGGGCATCCCCGAGTCGGGTCTGGCCCGGCGGGTCACTCTCTCCGCGATCCTGACGGCGGCCTCAGTCCGTCGTACGCGCCAGCGGACTCAACGGCAAGCGACCGCAGCGCGGTCAACGTGGAAGTCACTCCTGTGGATCCGGCGGTCACCCGCGTCGACCGAGCTCTGAGCTCCCTGCCTCGCTTCCGCTGGGCCGAAGCGCCGCCTCCCGAGCAGACGCAGGTCGGGGAGGCCCGCGCGCCCGCCCTGTACTGCCGCTCCTGCGGGCGCTCCGGCTGGGGCATCGTCCTGGCCCTCACCGGCAGAGGAAAAGGACGACCAGACCCACGTGCGCCGCGACCGCAAGACGGCGACCCCCTTCGAGCCCTTCCTGCGCCCGGGGAGGACGCCATTCTGCACCGCGCTGAGGCCGGCGAGATCGCCTGGAGGCCCGCACCTCGGGCTGCGCTGGTACTCCATCAACAGCCGCAATCCTCACCCGCCTTGGCCCGAGTACCGAGGCAAGGAGGGCCTCGTCCTGCCGGTCCTCATGCTCACCGGGGACGAGCGCAGCATCACCGAGACTCCACTAACGTCTTCGCTCTGCGGGGGCCAGGATCCATCCTTCTCGTCGGCCGTATGCCCCTCCTGTCGGTGTCGCTGACCACCCTGTTCGGCGACGACGCCCTCGACAACACCGGCGCCCTCATCTTCACCGACTCCGGTGCAGGACGCCGCCCACCGCGCCGGCTGCGTAAACCAGCGCTTCCCACACGATGAGCCTGCGCTCGGCCTTGCGGGAGCGTGAGAAGAATGCCCATCGGTGGGCCGGGCCGCCTCGACGACGCAGGCCAGCGCTGACTGCTACCGGCTGTTCCCGCGGTCTGTCGGCACCAGCGCTTGCTTCTGGGACCCGAGGCTGGCCTCAAGCATAGCCAGGCTGCTGCACGTGCGCCGTCGGCTCTGTTTGACGATCGCCCTGGGTGGGGCCGAGTTCACCTACGGGCGCACCCTGGAGGCCACGGCTCGGTCCTGTCCACGTCGGTGCCGGGCGCCGCCCTGGTGGCTTGGCCTGTCGGGCCCTGGCATCGACCAGCAGGGCGTCTCGACGGCTTCATGGATACCGGTGACGCGGCTGCCGCCTGGGTGCGCGGCGCTTGGGCTTATGTGCCGCGAGGGAGCCATCGACCACAGTGGCTCTCGCGCTAAGAGCGACGACGGTAAACGCCTGTGGATCTGGTACAAGACAACGTCACCGGGACAGCTGGCCTTCCCACCGGGCGCGCCGCCCAGCCTTCCCCAGGTCGGCCGCCTGACACCCGCAAGTCGGCCTTGCGCCGGTGGGCTCCTCGTGCAGTCGCCACCTGGGCCCGTTACTGGGGTCGTGCCCACCCGCCCTCGCCTGGCCTGCGCGCTCTGGCCCTGGCCGAGGCCGGGATCTCGTCGCCACCACCGACTCCGGCGGCACCGTCCTGACTGCAGCCGTGTTCGTCGTCTCCCGCTGCGCGGAGACACGCGCAGGCCTCCTCCTGGTGTGTGACATCTGCTGCACCCAGCTGCCTGCCGCCACCGCCACCGTCGACCAGCTTGACGCCGCCCCTGCTGTATGCCACCTGCCTGACACATAGGGTCCAGCCGCATGGCGGATTTTACCGCAGTGTGCGCGCGGTGCCGGGTGGACTCCACGAGCACACCTCCTGCTCGACGCCGGGCGCGCCGCCGTCGAGACCGGGTTCAGCGCCCACGGTGCCCGTGACCCCAACGTCCTCGTGGCCTTTACACACCCTGGAGATGGGTATCGACATCGGGACCTGTCAACCGTCATGCTCTGGTTCCCTGCCGGCCACCGTCGCCTCCATACGTGCAGCGGGGGTGGCCGCGGGCATCGCAGCGGCTTGGCGCTCGCCCTGGCCCTGCAGGCGCAGCGGCTCCTGATCGCTTGTTGCCCTGTCGGCTCCTCAGCGGCTCCCGTCGCGCCGCTGTCGAGCTATCTGGGGGGCCGAGGAGATCCTGTGCCGCCAGTTCTGGCTTTCTTATCGATACCCTCGCCCGCGAACCATCCGGCCCTCCTCCGGCGGCACCGGAAGACCGCCCTGGGCGCTACTGGTGAGGCTCGCTCATCACGTGTGCGAGCGGATCGAGCGCGACGGCGCCTGCTGGCGCAGGTCTACCGCCGCGCTTCCAGGGCGCACGCTGGCGCTCGACTGCTGTGAGCGCCTGGGTGACGGACTCGGCGCCGGGCCTGCGGGAGATGCTCCAGCGCGCCGTGAGCACCGCGCCGGTCCGAACAGCTCCACCGCCGGAGCGCCAGATTGGGAGGCCTGCCTGACCAAGGTCGCCGCCATGCTTTTAACGCCACCGAGGATCTGAGCCCATCGCGCCGCCGAGGAGCCTAGGCGGAGTCCCGGATCTTGACCTGGACCGTGAGTACTGGGTCTCTCGACCTGGGCGCCACGGCATCCTGCCAACTACACCTCATCGACGACTCCGTACGCCTGTCGCGGGTCTCCTGGCGCGGCCCGGACGACGACGAGTTCCCTCGAGCCCCTGCGACGTCGGTATCCGTCCGCCCTGCACGGATGCCCCGGCACCACCTTCACCCGCGGCCTGGGATGGAGATCGGGGTAACGCCTCCGACCTGAACAACCAGGCGGTGGTGGTTCTGCACCCAAAACCTGCAGCTTACATCGATGCGCGTGAGCCGCAGGAGACCCGGCCCGCCGCGCCCACGAGTGCTGGTGCCGCGACACCGACATTGCTGGTCGGACGCGCCCGGCAGGTCCTGCGCTGCGAGCCGGGTCTTCGCCGACGACGTCTCCCGGACGACGCCCGCATCGAGTGACTCCAGCGACGAGCGAAACCGCACTTCGAGATGCCTGGCCGACTGACCCCACCCGCGCAGTGCGCCAGTGGAACGTGGAGGCCTCCGGGTTCCAGTGTGACCCTTGCCGCATGAACCTGCGCTGGCTCAACACCAGGCGGCCTGGCCAGCAGAGCGTCTCGGTCTCCGGCAACGCCTCTCTCGCGGACTTCGCCATGTGCGAGGGCGCCGTAAACTCGACACGGACGCGGGCCTCCTCCGCCGCGAGCGCAACCCTGGTGCCGCTACTGGCAGCTCCGCCGGCACGTGATCGCCGTCGACCTCATGCGCGAGCTGGGCACTGAGGCACTCGCCTTTGTCCTGCCACTGGTTTCGCCACCGACCGGGTGGGGTGGACTCGCTGGCCTCCGCGATCCTCCTGGGACTGGGGAATCACCACCAGCGGCTCACCCCGACCACCTGGGCATCACGCCTCCGTCCCACCCGTGGCTGGCAGCGGTGAACCGCCCGCCCTCCTGCTGCACGACACCGTGCCCAGGGCACCGGTTATCTCACCGACCATGACGACTCCTCCCGGCTCTGGGTCTCCTCATCACCAGCCCAGCACCTGGAGAACTGCCGTGCCGCGCCGAGCAGGACACATGTGCGGACTGCCTGGCCCGCCGTCTCCGCAAGTCACACCCGCGCCACAGCCACGCCATCAGCCAGCTCACTCCGGACTGGAGACCACCGGCCTTGGGACGCAAGGCGTGTTCGCGCTGACTCCGGTCCCTGTACGGGGTCACCGACGAGGCCGTGCGCGCCGGCACCGGGAGAGCCCCCTGGGTGCGCTTCCGCGCCGCTCGCCGAGCTCCTGAGCAAGCAGGTGGCCGTGCGCACCACCAGCGACCCCTCGGGCGCGCGCGATGGAATCGACGGGGCCGCTGGATCCGTCCCAGCTTGACGCCCATACACCGCCCCCGACTTCACCTGCCGCCCGGCAGTCGCAGTCCCATCGCCGTCTTCCCGACGGCCGCAACTCCACGCCAGTCGCAAATTCTTCGTCTCACCGACGACGCCGACAAAAACGTGCGCCTGCGCTGTCCGGCTACCGGGTCATCTCCGTAAGCCTCGAGGAACCCTGGCGGGCCGTGGGGCCCGGCCTGGCTGGATGAGGCCACCGTCGCCCAACCAGAACGGTTCCTGGGGCATCGCGCGCCGGCGGCATCACCGACCAGGCCATCGACGCCTGGCGCGGCGGGCCAATGGCGCTGCTGGGGCGATGCTCAGCGGTGACAACGGGGACCCGAGACCAGTCCGACCACCGCCGCCCTGGCGGCTGTGACTCCGCCTGGGGACGCTCGCCGTCGGCGCCGCCAGCCACCTGCCCCTGGGACAGAACGCGTCCCTGGGACCTCCTCCACCCAGGGCGCCGGGGGCCGGACCCACTGTGGGGAAAGCGTTGCGTGTGCACGGCCTGAAGCCCGACTGCTGGCCGGCTGGTGCTGCTGATGCCGCAGGCGCTCCTGCGACGTCGAGCACTCCCGTTCGGTCTTCATATCCCCGCGCTGGCGGTCCAGCTCACCAGTGCCTCACAAGGGATGCGGCCCTTGTATGACTTTGACTCCGATGAGGGCCTGGGGACTCTGAGCACTCGGAGGCCCGCAAGCTTCCAGCTAGCTGCGAAACCAGGCATGCGCCATAAACCGGGTGCCCGTGGACATCACTACGACCAGCCGGGCCTGGCCGAGCTGCGCGCCCGCCGCTCAGGCCGAGATCGCTGTGGCCGACGTCGCCGGCAGTCCGGCTGCCATGGGCGATCTCGGCTGGGACGACGTCGACCAGGACCTCACCCCGAGCCTGTCCTCGCCCTTCCCCACCTGGCTCAGCCGGCATCCCCACGAGGGGCGACGGCGTGGTCCAGCGGCATCGCGAGCGGACTGTCACCAGGTGCCGCAGGTGCTGTCCTCGCCGAGCCGCAGGACGGCGACGAGAAGCCTGACGGCGGCGGCTGGCGCGTCATCGTGCCGGCGACGATCCGTACACCGCCACCGATATCTGCGCGCTCATCCCGAGCTCCTGGAAGGACGCTGACATGGCCACGATCCTGTTGCTGCCTTCGGACGAAAGACGCCACCGCCAGGACTCACCAGGGCCCGAGATGGAGCCTGCGTTCATCCAGCAAGCGCTGTCACACCATGACTTACGATAGGGCTGCCTGGGCCCATTCGTGGATCGCGGGACCGGCGCGTGCGCACCACGGGTCACCGACTTCTGCCAGGCCCGTCTGTTCGAGCTCGCCGCCGACGGTGAGGGTCGTCTACGTCATCCGCGGTATCTGGCCGCATGACGGGGCATAAGATCGCCGAATCCGTCTGCGTCCGTCAACCCCAACGCGCATCACCGGGGTCGTCAGCGTCGGGGACCTCATCCAGCCTGGATCCCCGTGCCAGATGGGGCGCGACGCACAACCCAGGCCGAGCTCGCCGCCACGCGGCGCGAGCCGTGGAAGCTCGCCCGCCCGAGACGGCCCCTTTGAACCATAACGCTGGGCGCGCCGTCGCAACGAGGAAGTCGCCAAAGGTGCGACGATTCGCTCATCGGGCACCTGACACAGGCCGGTCGCGGCGGGGGAGCCAGCGGGCGAAAGGCGGGCCAGTTGCCGGAACGGCGGGGGCCGCTGCCGTGCCGGGCGCCGTCGTCGTTCCCAGCAGGACCAGGCACCGAAGTGTGGCCCGATGGGCTGACCGTGGAGATGCTGCGCGACGAGCTCGGTGATGACGTCCGACTCGGCGCAGCGGTACTGGCGGCGCAACGCAGTCCCAGCTCCTCGACCTGGCTTCCTGCCCGGGTGTCTGGCAGGGGCGGTGTACTCAACCAGCTGCAGGGCACGACGATCGAGGGAGATCCGTGAGGACTTCGGGCTGCAGCCCTCACGTGACGTGTCCGCAGAGCCTGACGCCGACCTCATCGCAGGTCTGCGCACCCGCTGTATCGACCTTCACCTGGTTGGAAGTGACGAGGACCTGCGCCGCGCCAGGGCTCAGCTTCGCCGGTGGCAGCTCTTCCTGCACCCCCAGCAGCGGGCCCTCGTGGAGCTTGGCGCGCGGGCGGTCCCATGCGTGTCTCGGGCGGCGCGGGCCGGGAGCCGTCATTGCCGTGCACCGCGCCGTCGAGCTGGCCAAGCGGGACAAGGCTGACGGTGAGCCGCGATCCTGCTGACGACCTACACGCGCCAGCCTCGCTGACGACCTGCGCGCCAGATCTTAATGAACCGGCTGCCTTCACCCGAAGTAGGCAGGCCCGGTCGTAGTCAGCGGCCTGGACCGGGCGCGCATGATCCTCCAGCTTGAGGCCGGAGCCAGGATCCCCATCCGCCCAGGAGGTCATCAGCCAGCCGCGCGGGCAGTACTCTGCAAGGAGAATGTGTGGCGGAAGTCCTGCCTCATGGGCGATGGAGAGCTGCGAGGGCGTTCCGCCGACTTCCTGGGTCGGTACAGGCTGGTCATTGCTGCCCCAGCGTCGCGACTTTCTCAAGCAATTGCCTGCGCGTGCGCCGACCAGGGCGAGGCGTGGCCTGGATGCCGGTCCGGCGGGCCGCCGTGTGGAAGGCGATGGAGGCGCTACCGAGACCGCAGCGCCGACCTGGGCGTAGCTCCTTTGAGCGAACGGCTCGCCCTGGCGCAGCCTGAAACAACCAGGAAGCCAAACCTCCGGCACCCGACCGGCAAACACGCTCGTCGATGAGGCGCAGGACCTCGCCCGCTCACCTGCAGCTGCTGCAGGCGCTGGGTGGAACCTGGCCCGGATGACCTGTTCCTGGCTGAGGACTCCACCAACGCATCTACGAAAGATCACGCTTCAGAGCCACTACGGGATCCAGGTGGGGTGCCCGGCGCTGACGCGCAACTACCGTACCACCCGTCAGAACCTCGATGTCGCCTTCGGGATGCCGGTCAGCACCTACGAACATGGAGGAGGCGGGCAGAGAGCACCACTACGTCTCACAACCGGACCCGAAGCCTGCTGCTGCGCTACCGACCGCGCCGATGAGCTGAGCAAGGCCGCTGAGCTGCTGACGGTGTGGCTGGGTGCGGACCTTCCGAGACAGTGAGGACAGCGCTCCGGAACAATATCGCCGTCCTCGTGTGACCGCTACCAGCGCGACGCCGTCGTCAACGGTCTGGCCCAGCACGGGATAGGGTGCTCGCCTGCGTGGTTAGGAAGCGGCCGGTCAGGGCAGGCCCGTAGTTATGACGATGCACCGCGCCCAGGTCTGGAGTTCCGCGAGTGCTGCTCTTCGACGTCTCGAGAAAGCGATCCCTCATACTGCAGGACCAGCAGTACTCCGACGCAGACGCGCGACGATGCCCTCCCGCCAGGGCGCTCACTGCTGTACGTGGCGCGACCCGCGCCGGATAGCTCGCCATCTCCTGGGCAGCAGGCCAGCCCCCTCATGCCGTCCTCACACTAGGTCTGGTTGACATCTGTGACACCTGGGAGTGTGGTGTCATCTATGACACCTGCCGATCAACGCAAAGGACCCCATGACAGACCTGATCGACGTCGCACCGTTGTCCGTGAATGAGCACGAGCGCGCCGCCCTCCAGAGATTTCGCCCACCTCAACGGACAGAGCTACAAGACCTTCTTCGCCTGACCGCCTTCCTCGAAGGAACTTAACCCGTCACACTCATGGGTGCAGACACCCACTTCACACCCAGTCAGTAGCAACACGGCAGCATAGGTCGCACACACCTGCAAGCTCCTCGATGAAGGCTTGATCCCGTCGCACGCAGTGGGTCGCGACCACGACGGATCACGGGCGCGTATGTGCTTGTTCGCCACATCGTCGCCGGGCCGAGCGCCGCGGCTTGCTGGGCGCTTTACGGCTGCAAGTCGATTCGTCATGGTGCCGTCGCGGAACTCGCCAGCGAACTCTGAGTGCCTACGGGCCCGACTGATGATGTCGGCACCACATGTAAGAATGCTGCCGTGGCGATCGCCTACCACCCCACCGTCCGACTACTGAACTGAACGTGGATGGTCTAATTCGTTCAACCACGAGCAATTTCGGACGAACGCTGGGAAGACATACAACCTCTCCCCACCTCGATACCCATTTCTCGCCAAGTGCAGGACTGCGCGAAATCTGTCAGCCAGGACTATTTCTGCTCACAGGGACCTTCACCTCATCGAGATCCGCTCAGCCAATGGCGAGCAGGAGTATGGACCGCGGACGACGGTACCTACTGGACCCTCGCAGCAGGCCTCGCAAAGGGGTGGGCGAAGATCGCGACGGCTTCTACGAAAGGACACTGGAAGCGTCGGTACCCGGCACACCGAGGGCGACAAACCCTACTTCCCACGGAACTGAACGGAACCTTCTCAAACGAGACAGCCGCTCGACTGCTATCCGAATAGAACTCTCCGTTCAGGACGATATGTCGGCTCTACAGGAGGCGTCACACATGGCACTGCCGTGCAATTCCACCGCCCTTCAGAGACAGACCGACAGAGCAGCAGACGAGGGCCGCTGGCAACAGTGGAACTCAGTATCCCTGCCGAGGACGGAATCGAGATATATGCCTGTCATTCATAGAACAGAAACAACCCAACCGAGTTGCTTTTACAGACTGGAATACCAAATCTACTGACGCATCCTTGCAGGCTAAGGTTGGACAAATACTCGATATCCTATTCCGCAATGGAGGATGAAGATTCATTGCGCTATCAAATCTCTCTATCCTTGAAGAGGCCGTCACAAGGATGCCTTGTTAATTCCAGTTCCGAGCTTGCGTTGCACGTGACACCGCCACCACATCGCCGACGCATCCGTTGAGGGTAAAGGCCAGTACGCGCCCTACGACATCTTCTTCGTACCACGAACAGACCCCGCCCTCTACCTCGATGCTGGGTGCGAGCGTCGCTTCTGGGGAACTCCCCAGAGGTGAGCATCTTTCAGGTACATTCCCTCTTTTGGGGAGACCCGCCCAACAGCCCTCACCTGTCGCCATCATTCTCGACTTGTTCACCAACTTAATGCCGCCAGTTCACCTCAAACACACGTCGCGGAGCAAGAACTGGTTTAAAATCTATAAACCCTGACTCACTCTCACGTCTAGCGCATCCTTACGGTGCCTTGTCTGCCAGAATCTCCTCCAGGGATAGTGTTTTCGGCTGTGTGATGGCTGCTGGAGATCATCACCGGTCAGGTGAGGAATCCACCTGGGAACAGCGATCTAGGCCACGCAGTCACACAGCGGCAATGTTGACCAGGCTCAATCCATGCCAGCCCACATATCGATCCGCAGGATCAATGACCAGGGCCACGCCAGCACGCATGGCATCCATCAAGCGAGCCTCGTGCCATCCCAGATTGACAGATGCAACACCAGTCACACAGCCTCATTGACATCCCCAAACCTGAGCGAGGGCCTTGCAGATCCGCCGTGTTACAACGCAGAGCTTCGCTCACAGGGCTTATCGCGATGGCCATCGACGGGTACGGCGTTAACGGCGACCTTGCTATGCCCACCCTGCGTTTTCGCCCGCCGTCGAGACATCATCGGGCTCACGGGCTCCACCCTGGGATCTCAGCCCTCGGATGCGTCCTCATCTGGTGCGTCCTCGTGGTTCAGCCGATCAGGACCTGCTCGCTTTTCCAGCTAAGCGTCAGGGGCCGCCACCCCGCGCATGTCAGGTCCTCCACTGTCCGGCATCGCGCCCCGGCGAAGTGTTGACGATGCCAGGCAACCCCTCCTCCATCCCTTCTCAGGAGTCCTCCCGTGTTGGCCTCGCCTCAGGGACTCCAGCTGGAGGAACGTGGGGCCGTGTTGGGCAGCATCCGCAGGCTCTGAAGGCCCACCGAGAGGCCTCCTGGGCGCCCTCCCATAAGGGCTCTTGGACCCCGCGTCCCATATATGGTGTGCGTCACCGCCCTACGGTATCCTGAATGGTGTTCGTGACCATTGACGTTTGTACACGGTTGCCCGACGCATATTTGACCGAGCGCGCCCACGTGCGCCGTGACACGTTGGAGGTCGAGCCTATGAGGCGCGGCCGTCAGAAGGCCAAAACAGCAAAGGTTGCCCGTAATCCATGCTGGCCGGAGACTGATTACAGGAAGCTCTGGAGCGGGAGCTCGTCTCAGCATCTCAGGATCTGAGCCTGACGGCGAGATCGACTACGAGGAACTGGCCGCCAAGTATGCCGTCGACGATGATGACTGGGACGAGGGGCGGCAAGTAGCCACCAGTCGAGGAGGCCGGAGGAAAGCACCTCCGGCCCTTCCCGCGCCTACGACGCGTGGTCAGACCATCCGGCAGCCATCCGTGTCACTCTCGACGACTTCCACTCGAACGAACCGCCTGTGTCGCATCACGACCCAGGCCAGGGGCGTGATGCCTGACGTTGCTCCAGAACCAGCCCGGCGAGGTTGATTAATCGCCACGTGACATCTCGGTGCAGCCCCGCTGTTCGTACCGCGGCGGCCTCGGCGCTCAAGTGATCGGTAGTGCCGCGGATGTCGACCGATCCCGTCGGCGCCCTTCGTGCGGGGCCACCGGCCTGAGCCTCGTGCTTCATGACCTCGCACCTCGCCGAGCACCCAGGCGGGATGTCGGAGCCCTCGGCGACCCGCAGGACGGCGTCGACCCTCGGGTCGACGACGGCGACCATCCACGCCCAGGTTGAGAGTGCCCTCGAGGTCCTCCCGGCCACCGAGCCGACTCGCGCACGGTGGAAGACCGGCGGCACCGTCCAGGAGCGGTCGGCGTCGGCGGTGGGCCCAGCCGGCAGGACCCGGGCGACGTTGGCGGCAGATCCCCGCCGGTGATGTGGGACGGGGCGTGGTGGCCCCAGGGCGGCCGAGTGAGACAGGGTCTCCAGCATGGCCCAGGCACGCGGGTGGCACGGCGCGTGGGCTCGAGCAGCTCCTGGCTGGGGTGCAGCCGAACTCCAGGGACCTCGTGCTCCAGGCCCCCAGCCGGCGTGCTCATTGACGCGGCACCAGGAGTAGCCGTTGGAGTGCAGGCCGCGGGAGGCCCAGGGCAGCCAGGACGTCGCCGGCACGCACCAACTCTCGGCGCCGAGGACGCGATCGGCCTCGACGACGCCGGTAACGGCCCCGGCGACGTCGTACTCGTCGGGGGCCATGAGGGCGGGGTGCTCGGCGGTCTCACCGCCCAGCAGCGGTGCCGATGGCGGCGCATGCCTGGGCGATGCCGCGCGTGTCGGCGATCGCTCGGGGACGACGTGCCCACGGGCGACCGTAGTCGGTCGCGGGCAGGGGCGGGCTGACCACGACGATGTCGTCGACCATGCCCGCAGGTCTGACCAATGGTGTCGTGTCGAGGGCCTGGGCGATGTGGCGACCTTGGGTACGCCGTCGGTGGAGGTGTGGCCAGCAGGGGGCCCGGTAGTCACGCAGGCGGAGATCCACAGGCCAACGAAGCCCCCGACGCCGCCGACGACGGCGGGGTCTGGTGGAGGCCACGGCGTCCTTCGCTGACGCGACGGCGGTCACGGCGGCGGTGTCGCCGAGTCGGCGTGGTGATAGCGGAGGTGGGCGCTCGAACTGCTGTGTCATGTGGGGCTCCTTGTGGACTCGGGTCGAAGGTGCGGTGGTGAGCGGAAGGGGGCGAGGCAGGAGCAGGTGGCCGGCAGCTGACGGAATCGACCAGTCGGCGCCCGGCCGCCCAGGAGCTACGACGTCGTCGAGCGGGGGGCTACCGGGTAGGTCGGGCGGGTGATGCTGGCGGCACGGTGCGCTCGGCGTCGTCGGCCTTCTCGCTGCGCCGACCGCGGTGAGCGGTCAGGACGCAACACCTGGGGATAACGGCGACTTCAGGCTGCGCACGAGGCGGCAGGATCGGGTAGTCGCCAGTGAGCAGAGCCAGGCACAGGTCATCGACCTTCTGGCCGCTGGCATCTCATGCCCTCGACGGACAGGAAGCCCGGGAGTCGGCGCGATGGACGCCGATCTCCACGCGCTCATACCGGTGGCGATGGGCTCGCGCGGGTGGCGGGGTCAATGCCGTGAAAGCAGGGGCCACATGACCGGCGGGAGGAGTCGCACGTGGACCTCGGCGCTTCGGCTCGCGCAGCATCGCACCAGGGCCCATGAGTGTTGCCGCGCACGATGGGTCGTCGACGACGACAGCGCTTGCCCTCGATGACCTCGCGCAGGGGAACGAGCTTGGGTGGATGCCGAGCTGGCTGGTCTGGGTGGGCTGGATGAAGTTGCGCCCCACGTAGGCGTTCTTCACCAGACCCTGCCCGTAGGGATGCCGAGGCTGGGCGTAGCAAGTGGCCGGGTTGACTCAGGCGTGGCGATGACGAGGTCGGCCTCCACCGGGTGCTCGCCCGGGCCAGGGCGGCCCCATCTCGTTGCGCGGTGATGACTACGTCCGGCGTGCGGGTGTCGGGGCGGGCCAGGTAGACGTACTCGAAGACACAGCCGGCCCGGCGGGCGGTGGCGAAGCGCGAGGGCTGCACCGTCCTCGTCGATCGATGAGCTCGCCGGGCTCGATCTCGCGCGAAGGCGGCGCCGACGATGTCGAGGGCAGCGGTCTGAGCCGGCCCACCGTTGCCAGGCGCCCAGCACCAGGGGCGCACCCGTGGGGTCGCAGGCGGCGTGAAGTTGCGCTCATCCACGCGAAGACCAGGGAGAAGGCGCCCGCGGAGCATGGGCGGGACCCGCCGTGCGGCCTGGTGGTGGATGCTCAAAGGGGCGGTGCGGGTAGGCGGCGTCGAGCTCGGCGTCGTCGGTGATGCCGGAGGTGTGAGGATGTCGGCGGCGATCCCAGCCCTCAGGAAGCCGTGCTCCAGAGACGAGGTTGAGCAGGGCAGCCAGGACGGTGTCGGTGGAGGAGCCGCAGCCGAGCTCACCATGAGGTCCTCCCCGGAGGTGACGCGTACGGCGTCCATGAGCTCGCGGGTGTTGGTGGGGTTGCCGTTGGGCCAGGCGAGGTGGAGCCGGCCGCCGGGCCCGAGCATCGGCTGGGCGTTCTCCCAGGTGGTGGCCCCAGCAATACGTAACTGA
>BNJV01002168.1_pt1 | contig 27065 bp, 31 predicted proteins | sample 8540591 | NCBI WGS metagenome assembly BNJV01 (sample SAMD00202457, study PRJDB9452) | human saliva metagenome | host: Homo sapiens | reverse complement strand
TGTGGTTGCGGCTGGGACACGGGGCCGCCCTCCCGGCTGGGAGGGCGGCCCCGTTGCGTGACGTTCAGGCGGAGAGACCGCGTGCGTTGCGGTCGCGTCCGAAGCGCGACGATCGCCTGTCGATGCAGGCCGCAGACGGCATCAGATCACTTGGGATTCCACACATAGTCGGGGATCTTGTTGTTATCGTCCTTGAAATCAGTAGTCACGAACACAATGGGTTCATTCTCTTTCGCGATTTCAAATCCGATCGTCCATGTCAGCTTGTAACCGGGGGCAAGGGTTCCAATCCGATGTTAGGGTCGTAATTTTCGGGAGTGTCTCCAGACCGGAACGCCGCGAGCTCAAGCTCTCGTCCATCCTGATTCGCCATGGGGACCACCAAGGCCGGAAGTTCCCCTTCATTTCCCCTATTCTCGATCACAAACGTTGCGACAACGGTCTTTTTCCCATTGGCGGAAATCGGTCCCATTTCGATATTTGTGGCTTCGACATGCAGACACCATTCGAAAAATCCGCGGAGTATGGTCCGGAGGAACTCCCCTGTCCGTTGGAGGAGCCCGAACCCCTGTTTCCATTCGACGATCCAGAACCGGAATCTGAGCCGCCCGACGAGGACGAGGTCCGATCCGAGGACGGGTCCGAGGCGCTGGTCGAGCTGGGGCGGAGCATGCCCCACACGACGAGGCCACCGATCATCACGAGGACGACGATGCCCGCAACGATGCCAATCAGGAGGGGAGCCTTGGACTTCTCGCCCTGCGGGCGGGAACGCCCATCGGAGACATACCGGGCTGTCCGTAACCCTGCGGGTAGCCGCCCTGGTTCTGCGCGCCGTAGGCGTTGCCACCCTGGCTGCCGTAGGGATTCTGCGTGTTCGAAGCACCGTAGGGGTCCGATGAGCTCTGCCCGCCGTAGGGATTCTGCGTGTTCGAAGCGCCGTAGGGGTCCGATGAGCTCTGCCCGCCGTAGGGATTCTGGGAGTTTGAAACACCGTACGGGTTGGACGCGTCCTGCCCATAGCTCTGCTGCTGGGGCTGGGCGCCGTACTGGCCTGCCCCGTACCCCTGCTGCTGAGGCTGCGCCCCGTAGGGACCTTGGCCGTAGCCCTGCTGCCCCTGAGGGTTGTTTCCCCAACCGTTACCGCCCTGCTGCGCGTACGGATTGCTCATCGTTACTCCTCGTCAAATTCGCACTGTTGTGCGGGATTCAATGTGAAGACTAACAAAATACGACCACGTGGGGGAGCCCCTCACCTATTTTCTCGAGTGTTGACCTACCCGTAGTCCGCGCGCGGGCCTCGGCCTCGAACGACGTAGGGGCCTTTCTTCCACGAGGGGGCGACGGGTCCTCGGATGATGACCTGCTCGACGACGCCGGACCCAACCTCCTCGGCGATACGCCGCTCGATGGTGGGCAGGAGAAGCTGGAGCTGTTTGGCCCAGGCGGTGGAGTCGGTGCGCACGACCAGGCGGTGCCCCTCGAAGGTCTCGATACGGGCGTGTTCAGCGACCTGGGGGGCCCCACGATGTCGCGCCATTTCGCCATGATTGACCCCCATCTTGGTGGGGGGTATCCCATTCTCGGGTTTTGATCGTGCGGGCCAGGATCGCGCCCAGGGAATTAGCCCTGCGGTAGCGCGGGCGCATGGCTGCCATGCCGGGGGCGCGGCTCCACGAGGCGCCGGTTCCCTCCAGGGCCTGGCGCAGGGCCGCGAGGTCGCCCTCAGGGTCTTCTTCTGTCGACGAGGCCGGGGCTTCGATCCCGTTGGCATGGCGGTAGGCGGCGGCTCGGGCTGCAGCGCGCGCGGAGACGTTCTCCTCGTCGGCGAGGCGGCCGAATCCGTCGGTTTCGATGGCGGCGTATTCGCTGGATCCGTCGAGGCTGCGTCGGGGACGTGTTTCGTCGAGGCCCCACGAGGGCAGGGTGGACCTCGTGTAGCCGTGCGTGCGGGCGACGCTCTGGGCTCGTTCGAGGGCGCGGACGACGAACTCGTCGGCGTCGGCTTCTTCGCCGGGGGCCGCAAATCCGCTCAGCTCGTCGGCGGCCATGTCCTCGCGCTCACTCATCGGTGGCCTCGTCGATGACGGTGCCGCGCTCGGGGTCGAGGCGCACGTGCAGGGCGTGGTGGTCGAGGAGGCGGGCAGGTCGCCAGCGACCGCGCAGGGTGACAATGATCTGCTCGGCCTTCGAGGCCAGGGCCGCCAGGCCCTCGCGGCGCGAGAGTCGAGCTCGGCGAAGACGTCGTCGAGGATGAGGATCGGTGTGTCGCCGTCGTCGCTGAGCAGTTCGAAGGCGCCGAGGCGCAGCGCGAGGGCGACCGACCATGATTCGCCGTGCGAGGCGTAGCCCTTGACGGGCATCGCGCCGAGGCTGAGGGTCAGGTCGTCGCGGTGTGCGCCGACGAGGTTGACGCCGCGCTCGGTTTCCTTCTCGCGTACCGACGCGAGGGCCGCGAGCATGCGCTCGGTCTGGGCCTCCACGTCGGTGAGGTCGCCGCTGGCCGGGTTATCGGGGTCTGTGCCGATGAGCGCGGTCGACCGAGGCATCGAAGGCGAGGCGCAGGTGGCGCGGGGAGTCGGCGACGTCGTCGTAGGAGCGCGCGGTAGCTCTTCGAGGCACGATGCGATGGATGCGCGCGTGGCCGTGATGCGCGCGGACAGGGGCGGCGAACTGTTGGTCCCAGATATCGAGGGTCGACGGGTCGGGGGACTGGCCGCGGCGGAGCGAGCCTGGGCCGCCTTCATGAGCGCCGCACGCTGGCGCGCGACCCGGTCGAAGTCGGAGCGGACGGAGGCATGAATGGGGAGAGCTGCGTAGCCAGGTCGTCCAGGAAGGAGCGGCGCACCGACGGGTCGCCGCGCACGAGGGACAGGTCCTCGGGAGCGAACACGACCGTGCGCACGATGCCCAGAATCTCGCGGGGCTTGACCTGCGCGCGGTTGATGCGCGCGCGATTGGCCTTGCCTCGAACGATTTCGAGCTCGATGACCTGCTCGCGGCCCGAGGCCACGACTCGCGCGCGGATGACGGCACCGCCCGGGGCGGCCTCGGCCTCGTCGATGGGGATGCGCACGAGGGCGCCCTCAGCGCCGACCCTGTGCGACGAAAAGGTGGACAGGGTAGGGCGAGCGCCTCGACGAGGTTCGTCTTTCCCTGGCCGTTCGCGCCGACAAGGACCGTGGGGCCCTCGGGCAGCTCGACGACCCCGTGCTTCCAGGAGCGGAAGTCGTCGAGGGCCAGGTGGGAGACGCGCACGTCAGATGCCGAAGCGGATGGGCATCAGCAGGTAGCGGAACTGCGTGACCTCGCCCTCGTCGGCCTTCTTCTGGCCCGTGATGACGGCCGGCTTCGTGGGGTGCGTGAAGCCGAAGCGCACGTAGTCGGTGTCCAGGACCTGCAGGCCGTCGATGAGGAACTGCGGGTTGAACGCGGTCGAAATGTCGTCGCCGTTCAGGGTCGCCTCGATGGCTTCTGAGGCCTGGGCGTTGTCGCCCTGGCCGGCCTCGAGGACGAGCTGGCCCTCGGTGAATGCCAGGCGCACGGAGGTCTTGCGCTCGGCGACCAGCGACATACGCTTGACGGCCTCGAGCAGCGCGTGGCGATCGACGACGGCCTGGATCGGCGTGGTGTCGAGGGAAAAAGGCGACGCACGGCGGGGTAGTCGCCGTCCAGTGAGGGTCGAGGTGGTGCGGCGTCCCTGGGCGGTGAAGCCAATGAGGGACGAGGCGCCGGGCTGGGACTCGCCGGACAGGCCGACCTCGACCTTGGCGCCCGAGGTCATCGACTTGGCGACGTCCTGGAGGATGCGGGCCTTAACCAGCGCGACCTCTTCGATGGAGGTATCGGTGGGCTCCCAGTCGAGCTCGCGCATGGCGAGGCGGTAGCGGTCGGTGGCCAGCAGCGTGATCGCCGGGCCGTTGATTTCGATGCGCACGCCCGTGAGCAGGGGCAGCGTATCGTCGCGCGATGCGGCGATCGACACCTGGGACACGGCCTGCGACAGCGTCGACGAATCGATCGCGCCAACGCCGGTGGGCTGCGCGGGCAGCAGCGGGTACTCGTCGAGGGGCATGACCGCGAGCGTGAAGTGCGAGGATCCGCAGACCAGGTTCACCTTCTGGCCATCGAGCTCGACGGAGACGGGCTTGGAGGGCAGCGACTTGGAGATGTCGGCGAGCAGACGGCCAGACACCAGGACCTCGCCGGCCTCGTCGACGGTTGCGGGGATGTGCGAGTTCGCGGAGACCTCGTAGTCGAAGGAGGACAGAGTCAGCTCGTCGCCTTCAGCCTTGATGCGCACGCCAGCCAGGATCGGCGAGGCCGGACGCACGGGGAGCGCGCGGGCGGTCCACGACACGGCTTCGGCCAGAACATCGCGGGCGACGGTGAACTTCATAGCTGCCTCCAAAACACAAAACGGATCGGACACTACTTTACCCACAAGTGTGCCCACGTGGGGCAGGAAATTTGCCTCGCGCGTGCCATCGCGTAGCGTCGGCGGCGACGTTGTTGTACGGAGGCCTGTGAAAAAATTTTTGTCATTTGACTTCCCTTCCATCATAAGGGCTGTGAGTTCTGTGGATAACTCACTTATGTGGCGAAATTTCAATCAAATGACTGTGCTGTCATTATGGGACGAGGCTGTGGATTCGTCACGTGGTCCTGTGCACGAAACAAATGACAACTTTTTTTGAGATCCACAGGCATGCCCTCTTTCTACACAGCTTGACCTCGCTCATGCACCAGATGTGCACAACTCCTGTGAATGGGGCGTGGGCGCCGACTTTCGTCAGTGCCCACGCCGTTTTCACGACTCTCTGGCCTTCTGCTTGATGCGGTTTGTAAGCTCCGACACGTGATTGAAGGTCTCGCGCTTTTCCTTCATGAGCTTCGAGATCTTCTTGTTCGCGTGCATAACCGTCGTGGTCGCGTCCGAAAGCCTGTCCGATCTTGGGCAGCGACAGGTCGGTGAGCTCGCGGCACAGATACATGGCGATCTGGCGGGCTTCGACGACGTTGTGGCTGCGCTCCGAGGAACCCATTTGTTCAATGGTGACGCCGAAGTAGACGGCACACTGGCTCATGATGAGGCTGACGGTGATCTCATTGTCGTCCGGGTTGGACACGAAGTCCTTGAGCATCATCTGCGCGAGGTTCAGGTCGATGCGCTCCTGGTACAGCGACGCCCACGCGCCGATGCGCACGAGCGCGCCCTCGAGCTCACGGATGTTGGAGGAGATGCGCGAGGCCACGTATTCAAACACCTCAGGGGTGACCTCGAGGCCCTCGGCATCCGCCTTCTTATGGAGGATCGCGATGCGGGTTTCCAGGTCCGGCGGCTGAACATCCACGAGCAGGCCTGAGGAGAAGCGCGACCGCATGCGGTCCTCGAAGCCCTTGAGCTGGGCGGGGGGCAGGTCCGAGGTCAGGACGATCTGCTTGTTGGCGCTGTGCAGCGCATTAAAGGTATGGAAGAAACCTTCGACCGTCTGTTCCTTGTCGCCGATGAACTGGATGTCGTCGATGAGAAGGATGTCGAGTTCGCGGTAGCGGCGGTGGAAGGCCTCGACCTGGGAGTTATCAGTCTTATTGAGGCGAATCGCGTTGATGAACTCGTTCGTGAATTCTTCGGAGTTGACGTAGCGGACCTTGAGGTGAGGCATCATCGACAGCGCGTTGTGGCCGATGGCCTGGAGCAGGTGTGTCTTACCCAGTCCGGAATCGCCGTAGATAAAGAGGGGATTGAAGGCGGTACCAGGGGTTTCCGAGGCCGCCAGTGCGGCCGCGTGCGCGAAACGGTTCGACGGGCCGATGACGAAGGTGTCGAAGGTGAACTTGGGGTTCAGGTGCGTGGGACCGGAGTCGGTAGGAGCCGTCACGAGGGCGGGGGAGTGGTGCTCCTCCGGTGCTTCAATCGACGAGGCCTGGGCGACGGTAGGTGCAGCGGGCGCGACGGGGGTCGGCTCCTCCTCTTCCTCCTCTTCGGTGACGACCTCGAGCGTGGGGTCGACGGTGATGGCGATGCGCACGGTGCGGCCCAGATGCACGGACAGGGCGGTCGTCAGCTTCGACTGCGCCTTATCTTCAATCCACTGCTTGGTGAAATCGTTGGGGACGGCGAGCAGGATCGTGCCTTCGATGTCGCCGAGGGGGCGGGCGGAGCGCAGCATCGACGTGGCGACGGGCCCCAGCTCGTCAGTGGGGACTGCGTCCAGGGCCGCAGCCCACGCGCGTGTGAGGGAATCCGACTCACGGCAACCTCCGGTCACAAATACTGGTGAGTTCGGTCACGACTTCTTGGTGATGTGCGTGACGCTCGTACATTGTCGCAGTGTAGTCCGCACACATGTTATGCACAGACTGGGGATGGAGCTGTGGAGAACTATCACAGAATCACAGCTCTGTAGTTACAACTTTGGGTCCGCAGCAGCGTGCGGAAAGCAAAAATACGCACAGCCTGTGGATAACTCCCTTTATCCACCCTCTGTGGATGGATGAGATCCACAGTGATTTACACAGCTGTGGATACTGTGTGTGACGCGGTGCGTAACGTTGCCGCGTTGACGTGCGGCCCCAATCCGCTTAGTCTTGGTCTTTGTTTGCGCCCATTTTCGGGCGTGCGTCCCCGCTATCGCGCGTGCTTACGTGTCGATAGCCCAACCGATACCGAGTGGGAAACCACCCCCGCCGAGGAGAATTGCCGTGACCACCAAGCGGACCTTCCAGCCCAACAACCGTCGTCGCTCCAAGACGCACGGCTTCCGTCTGCGCATAGTCGACCCGCGCTCACCGCGCCATTCTGGCTGCCCGCCGCCGCAAGGGGCCGCGCCAAGCTGTCCGCCTGAGACACCCCGGTGCTGCCGCGCGCTACCGCATGGTTGACCCAGCGGACTTCACCGCCGCGATCCGACAAGGAACGCGTGCAGGAGATCCGCTGGTCGTCGTCCACGTCCGAGCCGACGAGGAACGCAACAGTCGCCTCGTCGGTTTCGTCGTACCCAAGCGGGAAATCAAGCGCGCCAACGGACGCAATCGCGTCAAGCGGCAGCTGCGCCATCTCATGCGCGAGCGAATCGCCGACCTCCCGAAGGATCCAGGGTCGTTGTGCGGGCCTCACACAAGGCCCTCGGCGTCCCCTCCAAGGAACTCGGCGAACACCTCGACCGCGTGATGGCGCGAGCGTGGCGTAAGTGGGACGCACGATGAACATGGCGGGCCGGGCGCTTCGCGCTCTCGTGTCCGCACCCATCGTCGCCTACCAGCGCTACATCTCCCCGGCCCTCGGCCCCCGGTGTCGATACGCACCCAGCTGCTCGACCTACGCTCTCCAGGCCATTCGCGTCCACGGACCCATCAAGGGACTCATCCTCGCGGCTTGGCGGTTGCTGAGATGCAACCCCTGGAGCCACGGGGGAGTGGACCACGTACCAGAGCGTGGACGCTGGAAGCCCGACCCCTGGATTCCTCCCGAAGATTGGGCTGGACACGATAACTGGGAACGTCCCGCCCCCATGGGACTCGACCCGGAGCATGACCTGACCGAGTAACCGGCCACGGCCTCGGAATGTAAGGAACAACGAAACAGCGGCGCTTCGGCGCCACGGCGAAAGCGAAAACTATGTTCGACGCAATTCTCCACCCCTTCGCGTGGGCCCTCGCGTGGCTCTGGGTGTGGATCCACGATCTCCTCGTGCTGCTCGGAATGTCCTCCGGCTCCGGCATGGCGTGGGTCCTGTCCATCGTGCTGCTCACCATCCTGGTGCGCATCGCCATCATCCCGCTGTTCCTCAAGCAGATCCGCTCCTCGCGCGCGATGCAGGCCATCCAGCCCGAGATGCGCAAGATCCAGGAGAAGTACAAGGGCAAGAAGGACCAGGTCAGCCGTCAGAAGATGATGGAAGAGACCCAGGCCCTGCAGCGCAAGCACAAGGTCTCGCCCTTCGCGTCGTGTCTGCCGATGCTCGTGCAGATGCCCGTCCTGTTCGGCATGTACCGCGCCATCATCGCGGTCTCCTCCATCTCCGCCGGTACCTACACCTACCGCGGCGATTCCACCGACCACCTCGGCCCACTGACCGAGTCCGTGTCCACCGAGATCGTCAACTCCACCGTCTTCGGCGTTCCGCTCTCCCACACCCTGCGCGATTCCTGGGGCCAGCCCGCGATCGTTACTGTCTTCATCGCCGCGATCGTCCTGATGGTCGTCCTGCAGTTCGTCTCCATGCGCCTGTCGTTCTCGCGCAACATGCCCGACATGGGCGACAACCCGATGGCTCAGTCGCAGCGCTCCATGATGTACGTGATGCCGCTGATGTTCATCTTCTCCGGCGCGTTCTTCCAGATGGGTGTCGTCATCTACACCGTGACCGCCTCCTTCTGGGCCCTCGCCCAGTCGTTCTGGACCATCAAGGTCATGCCGACCCCCGGCTCCCCGGCCTACGCTGACCTGCTTGAGTCGCGCGAGTCCGCCTACCAGGAATGGGCCAAGCCCTACTTCCAGAACTACGACCGTGAGCGCGCCGCCCTGGGCGTCGCTGGCTCCGATCCTCGCATTGATGAGCTCAACGAGCGCACCCTTGCTGAGCTTCGCTCCAAGGCCAAGAAGCAGCACGTCGCCTCCGACTTCCCCGCCGAGATGAGTGCGGGCGAGATCATCACCGTTTACCGCAACCTGGCTACCCAGAAGTGGACGACCCTGCCCGATGAGCAGTGGATGCACGGCCTGACCCTCGCCGTTGAGAAGCGCCTTGCCAAGCAGGAAGCCTCCGCCCAGCGCGCCGAGCTCCAGAAGCAGGTCCGCGACCGCCGCACCCTCGAGCGCGAGTCCGCCAAGGCCTCGTCGAAGGACGAGTCCGAGGCCAACGACTCCGCCTCCGGCCACGGCTCGCTCAGCGCCGAGGAGATCGAGCGTCGCCGGATCGAGCGCCGCAAGGCCCGTCGCCGCTCGGTAACAAGCGCTGACCACCATAGATTCACGGTTCCAGGCCCCCAGCCGGTAACCTGGACACCAGCAAGACCCCATTCCCACTACGGAGGACACGTCATGAGTGACGACAACGCAGACAAGCTGACACGCCTCGAAGAAGAAGGCGAGCTCGCCGCCGACTACCTGGAAGAGCTGCTTGATATCGCCGATCTCGACGGCGACATCGAGATCGACGTCGAAAACGGCCGCGCATCGGTCGAGATCGTCGCCGACGACCCCGATGCCCTCGATCGCCTCGTGGGCGACGACGGCGAGGTCCTGGACGCCCTCCAGGAGCTCACCCGCCTGGCCGTCCAGACCGAGACCGGCGAGCGTTCGCGCCTCATGCTCGACATCGTAGAGCTTCCGCGCCGAGCGCAAGGAAAGAGCTGCAGGACATCACGCGCGAGGCCATCGCCCGCGTGCGCGCCACCGGCGAGGCCGTCAAGCTCGACGCCATGAACCCCTTTGAGCGCAAGGTGTGCCACGATGTGGTCGCCGACGAGGGCCTGACCTCCGAGTCCGAGGGCGCCGAGCCCCACCGCCGCGTGGTCATCCTCCCCGAGGGAACCGACGGTGAGTGAGAACCCGAACGGGACGGGAAGGGGTCGCCAGGTCGGCGACCCTTCGTCCCAGAAGAGCCCACGCAGGCCGTCCGCGACTTCTTCGGACCGGCCTTCGCCGAGGTCGCCGAATACGCGCGCATGCTCGAGGAGGAAGGCGAGATCCGCGGCCTCCTCGGCCCGCGCGACATGGAGCGCATCTGGTCGCGCCACATCGTCAACTCCGCCGCCGTCCTGGACTTCATGCCGCGCAAGGATGGTCGCCAGGTCCTCGACGTCGGCTCCGGCTCCGGCCTGCCCGGCATCGTGATCGCTGCGTGCCGCCCCGAGCTCGACGTGCACCTGGCAGAGCCCATGGCGCGTCGCGTCGAGTGGCTCATGGACGTCGTGGAGGACCTGGGCCTCGACAACGTCACGATTCACCAGGCGCGCGCCGAGGAGCTGCGCGGTAAGGGCAAGGCCGACGTGGTCACCGCCCGCGCCGTAGCGAACATGAGCAAGCTCGTGCGCATGACGTCGAAGCTGATCGCCCCCGGCGGGTCGCTCGTGGCCCTTGAGGGTCGCCGCGCGCCCATCGAGGTGGATGAGGCCGAGGCTGAGCTGCGTCGTCACCACCTCCGCGCTGAGATCCACGAGGTGCCCTCCATCATGGAGGACGAGTCGACGTACGTGGTCGTCTGCACGCGCATCAAGTAACGCGTCCCCAGTGGGGGAGAGGAGCGTCGTGGCGGTTGCTGCGGCGCTTCTCCCATATAGTGATGCAGGCCACATTGACGTGGTGTTGTGTCAGATTGTTTCCCTCGATTGACGGTTTGTCACGTTGTGTGTTTTCGCTGGGAGAATCGATCCTACAGAACGAAATTTTCGATATCTCGCGGCCGCGACGGTCGATTGTGTGCGCCTCGATGCATCCCGGGCCTTTCGGGCTGGAAGTGAGTGCGACTCCCCGTAAACTAGGGGCAGTATCTAGGGAAGGTGTCTCGTGAGTACCAACAACACCCCTCTGTCGAATCAGATCGAGCGCAACATGCGCGATCTGGCCATGCTCGAGCGCGCGACGTTCCCGCGCCCCGAGCGCACGCGCATCATTGCCGTCGCGAACCAGAAGGGGGGTGTCGGTAAGACGACGTCCGCCGTTAACCTCGCGGCCGGCCTCGCGATGGGAGGCTTGTCTGTCCTGGTCGTCGATGCTGATGCTCAGGGAAATGCATCGAGCGCGCTCGGTGTTCCGCACCCTCGCAGCACTCCGTCAACCCTATGACGTCATTATCGGTGGCGCCAGCGTTGCCGACGTCGTGCAGCCCTGCCCCGACATCGACGGTATTGTCGTGTGCCCGGCCACGATCGATCTGTCGGGTGCCGAGATCGAGCTGGTCGACGTCGAGCGTCGTGAGTATCGCCTTCGTGAGGCGGTGCGCGAATACGTCTCCGAGCACGCCGATATCGACATCGTCCTGATCGACTGCCCGCCTTCCCTCGGCCTCGTGACGCTTAATGTTATGGTCGCCGCGGACGAGGTCATGATCCCGATTCAGGCCGAATACTACGCCCTGGAGGGCCTCAGCCAGCTGTGGAACACCGTCGAACGGATCGGTGTGGATCTCAACCCCGGCCTGCGTGTTTCGGGCATGCTGCTCACCATGGCGGATAAGCGCACGAAGCTCTCCGAGGAGGTCGAGAGCGAAGTGCGTTCGCACTTCCCGGATCACACCTTTGAGACCGTTATTCCGCGTTCCGTGCGTATTTCTGAGGCGCCGAGTTACGGTCAGACTGTCGTCACCTACGATCCTCGTAACGTGGGTGCAATCGCGTATCGGAAGGCTGCGCTCGAGCTGTGTCAGCGCGTTGCGGCCTCGGAGGAGTGATTGTTTCACGTGAAACATTCGGAGTTTTCCGCATGTTTCCGCAGATCGGAACGTATTAGTCACCATGTGTGAGCATTGGTGCAACAAAGTGATCAACGACGCTTACTAGCTGAGCGCATGCCATTGTTTCACGTGAAACAATGAACCGACGCAATTGAAGGAGTATTGCAATGGCGGATGCAGCACCGAAGTCTGAGGGCCGTAAGGGCGCTCGCAAGCACACAGGCCTCGGCCGTGGTCTTGGTGCTCTCATTCCTCAGGCTAGTGAGCAAACGCCGCAAAACGCACCCTCCGCGCCCTCTCGTCCCCTGGACGTGTTTTTCCCCGAAGGTAGCTCTGCTGGCAAGCGTGGAGGCTCTGCGAAGGACCTTCTGCAGCCCAAGCGTGGCACAGCCTCGTCGAAGAAGAAGCGTCCGTCGATGCCGTCCGTTGAGGCGGCCGGTGGCAAGCGCGGCGCCGGCTCTCGCAGCGCCCTTGGCGGTGGAATCAATGGCTCAGATTCCCGCCAGAAGGCGGCTCGTGTGCCCGCACAAGATGCTGCCGTGAATGACACAGAGAAGCACGAAGGACAGATTGTTTCACGTGAAACATCCGTCGATCACGAGCTTCTTCCGGTTCCCGGTGCATCTTTCGCTGAAATTGCGATCGATCAGATTGTTCCCAACACAAAGCAGCCTCGTGAGGGTCTTCGATGAGGATGATCTGAAGGAACTGTCGGCCTCGATCAAGGAGGTCGGCGTTCTCCAGCCCGTCGTCGTTCGTAGTATTCCCGCTACGGGCCGGTCCGATAAACTCCAGGAGTTCCTCGCCGATAAGCCCGAAGCACGATACGAACTGATCATGGGTGAGCGCCGCCTGCGCGCCTCCGAGCTCGCCGGCGAAACCACGATTCCGGCAATCATCCGGGAGACCGAAGACGGGGATCTACTTCGCGACGCGCTCCTGGAAAAACCTCCACCGGGCCCAGCTCAACCCGTTGGAAGAGGCGAGCGCATACCAGCAGCTCATGGCAGATTTCGGGGCGACTCAGGAGGAGCTTGCCAAGCGAATCGCCCGCTCGCGCCCGCAGATAGCGAATACCCTGCGCCTCCTTAAGCTCCCGCCGTCCGTTCAGAAGAAGGTTGCCGCTCAGGGTCATCACCGCTAAAGCCACGCCCGCGCCCTGCTGTCCCTGTCGACACCCGCGGAAATGGAACGACTGGCTGAGCGCATCGTCGCCGAGGGTCTCTCCGTGCGCACCACGGAAGAGATCGTTCGCCTCGGCAAGGCGAAGGCAACCCCGCGTCCGCGCGCACGCCAGCAGCGCCCTCTGTCGCAGCTGGGGAGAGCGTCGTGTCGGCCTTGTCCGACGCGTACGATACGCGCGTGACCATCACCGAGGGGCGCAAGAAGGGTCGCATCGTCATCGAATTCGCAGGATCCGAGGATCTTCAGCGAATTGCAGACCTTATTCTCCGCTGATCTAACTTCATCGTTCTTTTCGCAGATCACGCTCGGTATGTTCCCTACGCGACATCTCCTGAGCTAATCTTCGATTGAATTAACGCTTAAACTACCTCTAAAGGGATCCACAGTTGGGCCCTCGCAGTACTAGAAGGAGCGAAAGGCATGAACGCTCAAGGCAGTTCGCGCACCGTGCTTTTCGATGTCGGTGGTGTCCTTGTCGACGCTCACCCCGATCCGCACGCTATCGCCGAGATGTTTGGCGACGGTTCGCGAGGTCTCACGACGCTCGTTGATCAGGCGATGTGGGCCCACCGTGCCGAATATGACGCCGGAATGTCTGATCGTGAATTTTGGGACCGTATCGCCGGAGATTGCGGTCAGCCCGAGCCGTCCAGTGCTCTGTTGAAAGAACTCGTCGCTCTCGACGCTTCCCGGATGGCCACTGCAAACGAGGACACACTGGACCTTGTGCGCCGCCTCCGCCGCCAGGCAGTTCGCGTTGGTATCTTGTCGAACGCACCGTATCCCATTGCGAAAGGCGATCCGTCGCTCGAGTGGGGAAGCCTCTTTGATTTCTTCGCCGCCTCGTGCGACTACGGCATCTGCAAGCCGTCGCGCGGCATCTACCGGGACGTGCTCGTCCGTCTCGACGTGCCGCATGAGGATGTCGTTTTTATCGATGACCGCCGCGAGAACGTCCGCGCTGCCGAGCTCCTTGGCGTGCAAGGTATCGTCTGGAAGGGCGTCGAGGACGCCGAAACGCGTTTGAAAGAGCTCGGAGTCCTTTTTCTGAGAGGCTCTGTGTCGAGCGAAACTTCGTTTCCATCGGAACAGCGAAAACGATACAGAGGCGTACAGAGAACGGAATTTTCATCTCGAGATGGCCTCCCAGCAGTGCCGTACTTGCCTCCAATTGTGCGTTACTGCCGCCCGTCGAATGATGCGTAAGATATGGACCTCTTCTTCGGTCAAAGGACGACTGGGTAAGAGTTCAGTAATTTCTTCGCGATTACATGGTGCAGTTGCTGTTTTCGATCGACGACTAACCGTGCTAGGCTCGCAGTCGTAGGGGTCGAAGGCAATCCATCCGATGTGCTCTGCACCGGACAGCCGCAGCGCCCTACATTGAGGACATCCTGGCAGCCCCTTCGGGCAGCTGGGATGTCCTCACTTTATTTTGCTTGAATTCACCGATTGTGGGCGCCACAATCGGTCGGCGATAGAGCGTGTTCGTCGTTGCATAGCGCGATCGACTGGCGATTGTTTCACGTGAACATGTGGGCCCGGGAGGATCGTCCTCCCGGGCCCACAGTGCGTTGAACGAGCGATTACTCTTCGGTCGCCTCGACATCCTCGTCAATGATGATGCCGACCCCTTCGTCGTCGATGACGTACTCGACGCTATGCACGTCGCGGCCACCGGCCACGAAGTCAACGATATCGGCGCACAGCTGCGCGAAAGACGAGTCCTCAAGCGCGTCGGCAGCCTGGGGGAGGAGCGACGTGTCCGTCATGCCGGGCGCCACGTTCGCGTCGATGAACCAGCAGGTGCCCTCGTCGTCGACTACGAAGTCCATGCGAGACAGGTCGCGCAGGCCCAGCGTCGTGTGGGCCTCGACGGCCGCGGCCTGCAGGTCCGCGAGAAGCTCGTCGGAGAGGCGAGCGGGCACGAAGTACTCGGTTTCGTCCGTTGTGTAGCGAGCGTCGTAGTCGTAGCGGCCACGATCAGTGGACACCTCGACCGGGGGCAGGGCCACGGGGCCGTCCCACAGATCGACGACGGAAACGGCCACGTCGCGGCCGTCAATACGCTGCTCGACCATCAGGCGCTGGCCGTAGGCGAAGGCATCGACCATCGCGCAGCGCAGGGCCTTCGCGTCCTGGGCAGTGGAAATACCGAGCGCCGAGCCGCCGTCCGTCGGCTTGATGACGACTGGGAAGGACACCGAGCCCTCAAGAGCAGACAGCACGTGAGAGGCGCCCAGCTGGCGGAAGATCGCCTGTGGGAGCGTCACCCATCCGGGCGTTGCGAGGCCCGCAGAGCCCAGCAGAGCCTTCGCCGTGGGCTTGTTCGAGGCGAGCATCGCCTGCACCGATGACGAGCCCACGAAGGGGATTCCGACCGACTCCAGGAAGGACTGCAGGGAGCCGTCCTCGCCGATCGAGCCGTGCACGAGCGGCCACACGACGTCCGGGGCAAACGTCTCGATAGCATCGGCAAGCGAGGGTCCACGTCCGAAATCAGAACTTCGTATCCGAACTGCGTCAGGATGTTTTGCGACGCGACGGCCCGAACGAACCGAGACATCACGCTCGTGCGTGAGACCGCCAGCGATGATTAGAACTTTGGTAGCCATGGGGGTGTCTCCTCAGGTAACTCTTAGCGGTCGGACCCGGCCCCGGCCTCGTTGCCCGAAGCCGTACCGAACATGTCGACGATTTCCTTCTCCGCGTTGACGACGGTCGAAGGCGGCGAACGCCCTCGCGAATGTCCTCGGGGTGGGGTAGCAGAACGACAGGCGCAGGTGGTTGGAGCCCGAACCGTCGTAGTAGAACGCCGTGCCCGACACGTATGCGACCTGGGCGCGCACCGCGCGCGGCAGCATATGCCTTCGCATCGAGGCCCTCGGGCAGCGTCACCCACGTGTGAAAGCCGCCGTCCGGCACGGTCCACGTGCACGACGGCATGTACTCGAGCGAGGTGAGCATCGCGCGGCAGCGCTCCGCAGCACATCGAGCGGAAAGACTTGACCTGGCCGTACCAGTCGTAGTTGCTCAGGTAGTCGGCGATCGCCATCTGCCCCCACCATCGACGGGCACAGGGATCGCGGACTCGAGGGCCAGGACCAGCTTCGCGCGGATCGCGTGCGGCGCGTAGGCCCAGCCGATGCGGAAGCCGGGAGCAAACATCTTCGAGAAGGAACCCAGGTAGACGACGCCCTCGGGGCTGTACGAGGCGATGGTAAGCGGGGATCGTTGTGGAAGCCGAGCAGGCCGTAGGGGTTGTCCTCGACGATCAGGGACGTGCTCGCGGAGGCAGATCTCGGCGATGATCGGGCGGCGTTCGGCGGACAGCGTCACGCCAGCGGGGTTGTGTTAGTTCGGGATGATGTAGATGAACTTGATCGTGCGGCCCGAGGCGCGTCACGTCGCGGATCGTCTCCACCAGGGGCCTCGGGAATGATGCCGTTCTCATCCATGGGAACGTGCACGATGTCCGCCTGGCGCGCGCGGAACACGCCCAGCGCGCCCACGTAGGAGGGGGCCTCGGCGAGGATGACGTCGCCGGGGTTCACGAAGCTCGGTGACGGGTCGAGGGCCTGCTGGCTGCCCGTGGTCACCACCACGTCGTCCGGGTCAGCGCCGACAATGCCGTCGTAGCTCATCACCTCGGTGATGCGCTCGCGCAGTACCTCCCAGCCCTGGCCGCTGCCGTACTGCATGGCCTGCGCGCCGTGGTTACGGATGAGCTTCTCCGCGGACCCCGCGAGCTTATCGAGGGGCAGGTCGCTGAGGTTTGGCATGCCGCCTGCGAGGGAAACGACCTCGGGGCGCGATACGACCGAGAACAGAGCTCGAATCTCGGATGCGCGCAGGTTGTGCGCGCGGTCCGCGTAGACGTCGTACCAGGGGTCGAGGCGGTTTCCCTGCGCGGGCGTGCGCCCGGACGAGGCCGGGGTGCCGCCGTTGGTCGAAGGCTGAGTCAAGGCATGCCATCCTTTGCATGAAGTTACATAGAACCGTATAGGGTCAAGTGTGCCACTTTCCAGGCCATACGGGGTAACGAGGCCGGTGGTTGGGCAGATGTTTCACGTGAAACATTGGTTGTAGTGTCGCTGGTGTTCCAGGCGCCGGAGTGCCTGGCTGTGGGGCCGGGCCGCTGTGTGTGCCGGTGGGCGGCGGCCTTCCTGCTAGTGGTGCTTGTAGTGTCGCTGGTGTTCCGGGCGCCGGAGGCCCGGCCGCCCGCGAGGATGAGCAACCTCGCTTCGCTCGGCGCCGCGCCTCGAAGCCCGCCCGTGCCCTCCGGTCCCTCCGGCGCCCTCCACACCGGCGGCACCTGTTGTGCTGGCGTGTGGCTCGCCGTGCCCCGCCACTGCCCACCGGCACCGCGGCCAGGTCCCGACACCGCCTACGGCCACCGCGACGGTATGCAAAAAGTCCGCAGCCCCTGTGGGTCTGCGGACTTGCGTGGAATTCCGGCGGTGCCGGAATTTGCTCAGTGGCGGTCGGCCTTCACGATGTGCTTGGTGTCGGCGAGCTCGTTGAGCTGATCGATGTGGGCCTGGGCAACCACGACGTCGATGGTCGAGAACATGAGTGAACTCCTCGTGGGATCGTATGTTGTGTTGATTCCCTGTTTGACGAGGCCGGGGATCACCCGGCGGATCTCGTTCGTGGAGTGTGCCAACGCGGGTGGCGTCGGCGCGACCCTGCGTTTCAAACAAGAAAAGCGCCGACTCAGCTTGGCAGCTTTGTCAGGCGCTTGATGGTTATAGCTTATCCCTCCCAAAATGCTCAATCAACCGTTCGGCCAGTAATTTAGATCGCATCAAAAACCAAGCAATTGCAAAGCAAAGTGGCTGCGTGCACACCATCTGCACAAACGTGCGCACGCCGTCACAATACGTGTGTTATGTCGGCAGTGCTCGTCACCAGATCGCACAAATATAGAAATCTTGATGTTGGTTTGTGCGAGTTCGTGAGCCGTTAGGGTGAGCGTGGACCGGGCTATGCGTCGAAGCGTTGGGGCTGGCCACCGAAGCTCGCCACCAATTTCGCATGCAATTCGGTGGTCAGACAAATCGACAATGGGAGAAAACCGCAGAATTTCAACGATGTGGATTAAAAAAGTTGAAAGAAGGATAGGGGAAATTGCATGCGAAATTTAGGGAGAGTTGCATGCGAAATTTAGGGGAGGTGTATTGCCCTGGGGCGGTGGTTCTCGCGGCTTCGAGGGCGTCATCAGAAGGTCTCGGCCGCATTGTCTGGCCGCACTTGAGGCTGACCCTCATGAAGGGGTGGGCCGCGATCAGGCGTTTCAGGCGCCAGAACTTTGCGCGGCAGGGGCCATAGAGCTTAGAATGATAACGATTCTCATTCGTATTCACGTGCGAAGCACCTAGAGGACCCCCTCATGAACCCCACGAAGTACCGGAACCCGGGCCGCGCAGCTGCCCGGGCTTTGCTCGCCATGGCCCTCGCGGCCACCTCCTTCCTCGTGCCCGGAGCGGCACACGCCGCCGACGAGGCCACCGCCGACACCGCGGACGCGGTAACGACAGAGGAAGCCACCACCGCCGAGGCCGACACCGCGAACGCAGCCATGGCCTCGTCCGAGGCCGACGCGACCACCTGCGCCGTCATGCGCACCGCCCCCGCCGGCACCACGGCCACCCTGGACCGCGGTCACGCCGACATCTCGACCTGACCTCCGATGCGTCCGGCGCGCTCACCCTGCGCATCAAGCGAGGATGCCACCGGTTCCGGCGTCATGCGTGAGCCCGAGCAGACGCTCCTCGCCGTTAACAAGTCCACGCTCACCCAGATCCCCGCCTCCGTCAGCCAGGCGACCGGCGCGCCCGCCGCCGCGTACCTGCTCGGCCAGTCCGGCGACAACCAGGCCACCGTGCTGTGGCCCGGCTGGGACACCCTGGGCGTTGCAGCTAAGCGGATACGACGCCGCGCGCTTCCACATCTCCTACACGGGCCCCGCCGACGGCCGTATCTACGCCTTCACCTCCAGTTTCACCGAGGCGCGAAGGCGGTCACCAATGATGGCAGCTTCGACCTGGCGCGGGCGGTGACGACATTGACCAGCCCTACGCCGCCCACAAGCACGTCAACTGGCTCTTCACGCGCGTCAGCCGCTACACGCTGACCGTCAGGCCAGCGCGTGGACCCCGGCACCAGCGCCGCCAACGCCCCTGTCCTCGGTCCACACCTGCATCGATCGACGTTGCTGACGAGGCCTCGTGCCTCGCCGAGTCCAGCGGCCCCTCGACCGACCAGGCCCAGCCCGCCCCCGCCCCGGCGTGAGCCCCGCTCCCTGAACTCCACGAACAACCAGGCCGCGCAGGACCAGGGCGAGGGGCGGCGCCACGGGTACGCCCAGCACCCCGGCCCCCGCCACGACCTCGGGGAACGACCGGCACCACCGGCACGACGACCGGCGCGAACCCCGCCCCGTCCTCGGGCGTGCGCACCACGTCCGGCACGACCGGCGGTGAGCGCTGCGTCGCCACCCGCATCACCCGCGAGGCCACCGAGGCCGAGGCCGCCACCCTGGCCTCGAATAGCGCCCCCGCAGACACCGCGCGCACCACGCTGACCGTGAGCGTCGGCGACGGCGCCTCGGGAATGCGACCGACGGCCACTTCGACCTGGGCCCCGCCATCGAAAAACGGCACCCTCGTCGCCCGCGTCGAGGACGACCGCAGCCAGCCCGCCCAGTGGGTCGACCCCTCGTCCCTGACCTTCGCCCTCGGTGACGCCGCGCGTATCACCGCGCCCGCCGACCTCGGCTTCGTCGCCACCCCGGCTCCAGCGTCTGGCTGATCCTCCACCCAGATCGCGGGCGTGCCGTGGCTGGGTCTGAACTCCCAGCGCGAAGAGATCGTCACCGGCACCACCGGCCCCGTCCAGTTCACCTCGACGCCGTCGAAGGCCCCGGACGCGTTGCCGTCTTCAACGCGGGCGCGCTCGGCTCCGGCGTCGGCGAGCACGTCTTCGACGGCCCGGGCACCGGCTACACGCTCGGCGCCAACACGCACGCCCACCAGAACTGGGTGTTCACCGCGCCCGGCACCTACACGCTGACCATCACGATGCGCGTCACCCCGAACGGCGCGGCGCTCGCGGGCAGCGGCTTCGCTCGGGCGGCGACCTCACCGCCACGGGCGCGACTCGGCCCGAGCGGGCGACCCATGGTCTCCCAGGTCGTCGGTCGTACCGCCTCCGGCAGGGGTGCGACCTCTCCCTGGCCACCACCGGCGCCGACACCATCCCGCTGACCGTCGTCTCCCTGACGTGGGCGCTCACGGGCGCGGCCTGCGTGTGGTGGGCGCGATCGGACGCCGCCGCAACCTGCGCGCAACGCTGTGACCCCTCATTTTACGAGGGCGACTCTCCTTCATCCCCGCCTCCCCTTCCGTGGGTGGCGGGGGAGTGGGTGTGTGCTCGCTGCCTCGACGTTAGCGCTCACGGCGACCCTGGCAGGGTGCGCGCCCGCGCCCGACCCCGCGAGCGACGGTGAACTGCGCGTCGTCGCCACGACCGGCATCCTCGCCGACCTCGTGCGCAACGTCGCCGGAGACCGCGTCCACGTCACGCAGATGGTGCCCGACGGGGCGGACCCACACTCGTGGGAGCCCTCCCTGCGCACCGTGCGAGACGTGGCCTACGCGGACGTCGCCTTCTCCAACTACCTCATGCTCGAGGAGCATGCCCTCATCCGCGCACTCGACTCAACCTGCCCGCTTACTCGCGCTCCGTCTCCGTCGCCGAGGAGGCCGCCAAGAATGGCGCGACCATCCTCCCCTCGTCGAAGACCGAGCGCTCGACACCCCTGGCTCGGCATGCGCGTGTGGGGTGACGGCGCCGACATGGGGGCCACCCTGCGCCTCGCAGATCGACCTGACGACCACCGGCGTCGACGGGCCGGACGAGGCCGCCGCCTACCTCACCACGTCGTTCGGGCAGCCCGAAATCGCCTTCGCGACCTCGGACGGCTTCAACGCCGCAGGCGGATACGACACCGACACCGCGCAGCTGCCCGCCGACGCCCACCAGCACATGAGCTGGGCGTTCACCGCCCCGGCGTCTACCGCGTTCACCTGCGCCAACCTGCGCACCACCCCGGCGCCACGCCCGTCAGCGTCGGGGAAGGCTTTGCCCTCGTCTTCGCCGTCGGCACCGCCCGAGGACATCGCCGCCAGTGAGGGCCGCCGCGTCCCGTCCGCTTAGCCACGCCGACATCACCGTCAACCTCACCACCAAGCGCGTCGAACTCGCCTCCGACGCCGGAGCACTCAGCGGGGACGAGGCCTCGGCCCCCTGCGTGAGCGCGGGAACCACGGGCGCGGCCGTCGCCTCGACCATGGAGTGCACCGACCTCGACCAGGTCGTCATCGAAGTGCCCACCCGCGCGCTCACGACCATCCCCGGGGAGGCCTCGTTCCGCTTCATCGGCGAGCCCGGCGCGAACGTGTACATGCTCCCGCAGGCCGTCCTCGGTAAGCACGTCCACGGCGACATCGACCCCCACCTATGGCACGACGTCCACAACGCCCAAGCATACGTGCGAGTCATCCGCGACTCGCTGATCTCCGTCGACCCCGACGGCGAGGCCACTACCGGGCCAACGCGGCCGCCTACCCGACGCGCTCGACGAGGCTCGACGCCACCGTCGCCTCGACCATCGCGTCCATCCCGAGGAGCGCCAGGCTCGTCACCACCAACGACGCGTACGCGTACCTGGCGAACGCCTACGGGCTCACCGTCGCCGGTTCGTCGCGCCCAACCCCAGCGTCGAACCCTCCATCGCCGACCGGATCAGACTCCAGGCCACCCTGTCCGACTCCTCGATCCCCGCGGTGTTCCTCGAACCCAACCTGGCGCGCACCCGCTCCACCCTGCGCACCGCCGCCACCGACGCGGGCGTGGACATCTGCCCCCTGTGCGGCGACACCCTCGACGACCAAGCACCCACTCACATCGACATGATGGAACACAACGCCCGCTCACTGGCACGCTGCCTGGGCGGCAAGGAGATGCCATGAACACTCATTCCTGCCCACCTCCGGCCGCGGCGTGCGCTCGCCCGCCCGCTTTCTTGCCGTCCCGTGGGCGCGGCTCGCCCGCGAGATCGCCACACGCGAGCTTCGCTCGGGAGTGGTCGATCTCGAAGCCAGCCAGGCCTGCCGCCGCCCACGGGACCGAGCGGGCGGGCATCACAGCTCGAAGCCCGGCCAGGCCCCGCCGCCGCCCCGGGGCCCAGCCGACGGCCGCCATCCGTGCGTGTATCGTCCAGTGAGCGGGCATCACGGCTCCTCGTACGTCCAGGTGCTGCCGCCCCGGGGAATGGCAGCACCAGAGGCATCCGTACGGCGTGTCGTCGGCGTGTCGCGGCTCTAATGTCGCCATTCCCCCGCCTTGGTATGTCGGTGTTTGCCCTCCTCGTGTCGGTATTCCTCGTCATCGCGGGTGCGCCCTCTTCCTTTGCTGACCCGAGTCCCGACCCCGACCTCGCGCAGAGCGTCGCCGCGCACGAGTGGTCGAATGAGGCCAGCGAGATCGCAGTTGGGCACGTTGACCTCGGACCCCGACTGATCGACGGGCAGTGGCGGGCCGGCCTGCGCCACGACGCCGAGAGCGGCGCCGTGTGGCGCGACCCCAACCAGACCGTCCTGCGGGTCAATGATGCAGCCATCATGACCGCGCCCGACTCCGCCGACTACCCGTTCCCTGGCCGACGTCGCGGGCAAGCCCGTGTACGTCGTTCCCCGAACTGCAGAACCCGGGCGTCGTGGCTCGGCTGAACACGCAGGACCCCGCCGTCACGGCCACCATCGACCGCAGCCTTACCATGCGCGTCGGCCCCGTGAGCGGCCCCGGCCGCGCGTGGCTGTTCCTGCAGTCCGGCACTTTCGGCAAGCCTCCTGCTCGCCGACTCGGGCGCGGCGCCCGGCGACGTGTGGATCGACTCGGGCACGCACGTGCACGCCAACTGGGCGTTCTCCGCGCCCGGCACCTACACGGCGACCGTGACCTTCCTGGGCACGACCACCGTCGGCGAGGCCGTGAGTGCCTCCACGACCCCTGCGCTTCGCCGTCGGTGACGCCGCCTCCGCGTCCGAGGCCCTGGCTGGCGCCCGCCGCGCGCCCCGCCGATGGCGCTTCCCGCTCCTTCCTCTGCTTCTTCCTCTGGTGCTGCGACCTGCTGCTTCCGGGGCCGCTGACCCGCCGGTTCGTCCTCTGCTTCGGTGCCGCGTCGGGCGGGCTGCCCGACGGGCCTTCCTCGCGATCATCGCCGTCGCCGCGGCGTCGCTCTCGTGATCGGCGCCCTCGTCGTCGCACGCTCGCGCCGCAACCGCGCCGAACAGGCCGCCGCCATCGCCGAGGCCGACTCCATCCTGCGCCCCTACCCACCGCCCGCGGTGAGGGCTCGGGCGAGGCGGCCCCGGCCTCGTCGATCGGGGGAGGGGAGCAGTGAGCCAGCTGCGCGTCACCGGACTGGGGCGCGTCTGGGTGGGCGCAGCATCCTTGAGGGCGTCGACCTGGAGGTCGAGGCCGGGGACTCGTCGGCCTCATCGGACCCAACGGCGCCGGAAGACCGCTGATCCGCTCGATCTCGGCTGATTCCTCCAGCGGGCGCGTCGAGACCGACGGCGCGATCGGCTACGTGCCGCAGCGCCACGAGTTCGCGTGGGACTTCCCGATCAGCGTGCGCGACGCCGTCCTGCAGGCCGTCACCGTGCGGCGCGGGCTGCTGGTCGCGCGCGGACCCCGCACCTTTCGCGCGGTCGAGGAGGCCCTGTCCCTCGTGGGCATGCGACCTCGCCAAACGTCCCATCGGCGAGCTGTCCGGCGGCCGCGCCAGCGCGTCCTCGTCGCGCGCCCTCGCGATCCGGCCCGCCGTGCTGCTCCTCGACGAGGCCCCTTCACCGGCCTCGACATGCCCCACGCAGGAGATGCTCATGGACCTGTTCCGTAGCCTCGCGGACGGGGCGGGCCCTCCTCATGACCACGCACGACTCATCGGCGCGCGCGCGGTGCGACCGCCTGTACCTGCTGCGGCGCACGATCGTCGCATCCGGGCGGCTGAGGAGCTGGCGGACGCCGACCCGTGGATCCGCGCCTTCGACGTGCGACCCGACAACCCCGATCCTCGACGCCCTAGGAGTGCGCGCATGAGCACCGTGATCCACGCGGCCGGACGTGCCCTCGTCCCGGCGGCGGACTTCCCGGAGTCCCTACGACTTCTTCCGCGACCTGACGAATCCCGCGCTGGCGTTCCTGCCGCGCGCTTGCTGATCGCGGTCGTCGCTGCGCTCGTGTGCGGCAGGCGTCGGCGTGCACGTCGTCCTGCGCGGCATGGCGTTCATCGGCGACGCGGTCGCGCACCGTGTTCCCTGGCCCGGCGATCGCGCTCGTGTGCGGCGGGTCCCTGGTGCTGGGCGGCGCGCTCGCGGGCGTTGTGACCGCTGTGCTCGTGGCCTTGTTGGCACAGAACCGGCAGGCTCCGCGAGGACTCCGTCATTGGCGTGCTCTTCGTGGGCGCGTTTGCGCTGCGTCGCGATCATCGCGCGGGCGCCTGGGTACGCGGGGAGATTTGCAGGACTTCCTTTCGGGTCGATCACCGGTATTCCGGCGTCGGATGTGCCCGTGGTGCTGGCTGGCGCGTTGTTTGTGCCGCTCATGCTGTTCCTGGCGCACCGGCCCATCGTGGCCGTGACCCTGACCGCGAGAGCGCCCGTGCGGCGGGGCGTACGTGCCGCTCGCGGATCTCTCCGTACGTCGCCGTGGCCTTGGCCGTCGTGATCTCCGTGCAGATCGATCGGCAATGTGCTGGTGCTGGCCCTGCTCGTGACCCCCGCGGCCACCGCGCGGCTCCTGTGCGACCGCCTGGGGGACCATGATGATCCTTCCGCTTATTATCCGGGGGCCTGGTGGGCCTGTACCCGTCGTGGGCGCTGGACGTGCCCACGGGCGCCCGATCGTCCTGGTGCTGACCGCGTGCTTCGTGCTCGCCGGTCGCTTCGCGCCGGGTGAGCCTCCTCGCGCGAGCCCTGCGCGAGCGGGTGAGCCTGGCGGGCCCGTCTATCGAGCCTCGTTTCCTACCGATCGCGCCGATCATCCGCGATTGTTTCACGTGAAACATCGACGCTGAGGCCCCCAGCCCACGATGGTGGGTTGAGCCTCAGCGTTCATAACCTTGTTTTTCTTCTGCGGTGTCGGTGTTGTTGACGGGTTGTGAGCTTGAATGGGCCGGTCGTTTCCGTGGTGGTGACCAGGCCGTTGATGATAATGTGTTTTCTCCGGTGAAGGGGTTGGTGGCCATGCGCGGGTAGTGGTCAGTGTGATGGTGCGGTGGGTGGGGTGGGATATCAGGAGGGGCTTATCCGTTGGGGGCTTTGTAGTGGTGGCGGATCGGGGCGGGGTCGGTGGGTCCATTCCTTCTTCTGGGCATCCCGGCGGGTTGTGGTAGGGTCAGGTGCAGTCTACGAGCTCACGGTGGGGACGTGGCCGTGAGGTCACCGTGATGTGTCGTGGCCAACTTGGCGTGATGGTTTTGGTCTGCGTGGGGTGGGTTGCTGCGACGGGCGTGAATGTCTTATTCGTGTACGGGGCGCTTCGGGTCGCTTGGAGGCCAGCGCCGTCGGCGTGGATAGTTTTGCCGCCGCGTAGGAAGGTCGCGAGTCGTGGGCGGTTGTGCGGGATCTCGGTAACGGTCCTGTCTTGGGTCGAGATGGTGAGCGGTCCTCGTCTGGACGTGCTATCATTCGGGCTGGTTTCCAATGGATACCGACGGCACTGCCCAGTTCAGTAGCGCTCGGCTACGGCGCTGCCACCTTCAGCTGTGAGTCGGCTCTTGTCATCTCCAGGGTCGAGTTGTCAGCCCGCGATACTTCTTTGCTTCCTTCAATGCCTGCACTCTTTACTTTTTGTCAGGGCCGCTTCCTTCACTGAGGAGTAGGGGTTCGATAAATCATCTTCTTCTGCATATGCTGCACCGGGATGGACAGCTTATCGAGGTAACAAGTAGTAGCGACAACGGTAAGAGGTTTGCAGCTTATTACGCATCTGGTTCACCGCGGTTTCGCGGGTGACGATGCATTTACTGTCTTGCCATGTTGAAGTAATGTGAGAACTGTTTCGTATTCTGGGGCTGCTCGTGTTCGTTGTGTCCTACAGGTTATTCCATCCGACGACTTGGTTAGGAACGCGACAGAAATTGTTTGGCGGAACACTACTTCCATTCGGATCTTATCGGTTACTTGCAAAATGTGCATGATTTCCGACGATTATCGTGCGACCAACCGTGTGCGTATACATTTCTAATATTGGTGATGATGTTCTGTGGAAAGTCGTCGCTCGATTGGACATCTCGAATGGTTGCGCCGGTGTTCAGGCACGGAAATTAGGGACGAGTAGTGTTCGGCCGCGGCTTCGGCGCCGCGTTCAGTGTTTTCGCTTGGCCGCCTCGGATAGTTCGGTTTGGTGTAGGTGTCTGCCGCGAACTCCGGCGGGCGCACGAGGACTCCGTCGGGGCCGATCTCGTAGCCGCCGACATGGCGGGCTCGCTCGACGCCGACAGGCATGGGCGCTGGATGTACCGTGGGTGTCGCGGCTGCACTGGGTGTTCGTTCCGGAGCTGATGCCGCGGCGGCCAGCGTTGAAGCTCAACAGCTGCAGCAACCAGTACAGTGAGCCCGATACCATTGCCCACGGGCGTAGTGCTGCTCTCCTGTCTGCTAGGGGCGCTTCTTGCGGCGTGACGGCGGGGGCGAGGAAGCTTGCTGCTTCCTGGTGTCGGGTTGCTCGGATAGGGGTGGGACCTTCATGGTGTGTGCCTCCACGGTGAGGTGTCCTCCGACGCGCCCCACCGTTGGGGGTCGTCTTTTCTCATCAGGGTACGCGCAGAACAGACACGGTACCAAGAATGCTGCGCAACCATCGCATAAATCCTCCACCCGCATTCCCAGAACCGCACGGATGTTCCTAGCCCGGCCTCGTCGTGACCTGTGGGTATGGACGTTTGGGTTGTCACCGGTCGGCGATACCGAGTCGACAGCCTTGCAAGTGGGCGCGGTGCGGCCCCTGCGATATGGTTATCGAGAAATGAGCGGTGTCATTCATCGGCGTCGGAATGAGCGTACGTGTCTGCGATCGGCGGTTGACCTTTCGCATTCCTGAGACACACAGGCGTTCACCAAGGCGTGTCCTCATCGTTACTTCGATACGTTCAATACCGTCGTGTATGGTGTGCGTAGTTTCTGTCTGCTTGTAGAGTCTTGTTGGCGTCTGTAAGTGTTGAATGTTCACAATATGGAGGTTGCTACGTCCATCTGAAGCCTCAGACTGCTAATTCTGCAGCGGTCGCCTTGATCTGGGCGCGTTCACGCGCCTGGATGAAGCTGGGGTTGGGGTGACGGGTCAGCGCATTGGGGGAGACCGTGCGGTGGCGTGCCGTATTGATGGTGAGGACCGGTGGTGTGGGCGCTG
>BNJV01000265.1_pt1 | contig 27121 bp, 26 predicted proteins | sample 8540591 | NCBI WGS metagenome assembly BNJV01 (sample SAMD00202457, study PRJDB9452) | human saliva metagenome | host: Homo sapiens | reverse complement strand
TATCATGCGTAAATCAAGGCTCATCTTTCTGGGCGTAATCAGTCATTAAGAATTAAGGGAAACAGAGGGAAATGTAAGGAATGTAACTATTTGAAATAGTACCATTTAGCATTTTTCTTGCTATTTTGAGGGTAAGCGAAAAACGAGCATCAAACGGCAGGAGTTCCGTTACCAAATCGTAACCCATCAGGGAAAAAAAGCAAAAAGGGGTTACGAATTGAATGTAAACAACTGTGTCATAGGTTTTTATTCTTCATCTTTCATTTTTTTCTGCATCGCTCAGGAATACTTGTTCATCTGTACCTTTGCAAGCAAAGGAAATTTTGAAAAAACGACAGAAAAAAATGAAGGAAAACAAACTCAAAGTATCGTTCTTCGTTCAGGCGAAAACGAACCGACAAGAAAGGACTTGTGCCTATCATCGGGCGCATCTCAGTGGGCAGAACTCATTCGGGGTTCTCCACCAAGTGCAAGACTCCGCTCGCTCTTTGGGACAGCCGCAAGCAAAGGCTTATCGGCAAGAGCAGCATGGCTGTGTCCGTCAATCAGAAACTTGGTGAATGCACCGCACTCATCCACGCACGCTTTCACGAACTCAGTGAAAGAGAAGAATCGTTTACCGCTACAGACGTGAGGGATGCCTATCAGGGGCAAATCCACCGTCAGGCCTTGCTCTTGGAGAGTTTTGGGGAGTATCTCACACAGACAAAGAAGCGTATAGGCATCGACCGATCCTTAAAGACGTTCAAACTTCGTACCTACCAGCTCTCCCTGCTCCGTGAGTATGTGCAAAAGAAGCACAAGGTAAGCGACATTCCTCTTTCACAGTTGGACAAATCCTTTATCGAAGGGCTTTTGAGTATTATCTCACCATTGACCGCAAACTGAAACGCAGCAGCATATCGAGTACCGTGTCTACTTTGCAGACCATCGTCCGCATGGCGGTGAAGAAAGGTGTGCTGGACTTCTATCCGTTCTTGGACTACAGTTACGAGCGACCAAAGGGCGAACCGAGAAGCATTACGCAGGAAGAACTTGAGCACATCATCGACTTGGAGATTGAGTGGGAGAACTACCGCATTGTCCGTGATTTGTTCGTCTTCTCCTGCTTTTCAGGACTGGCTATCTCTGACGTCCGCAATCTCGAGAGGAAAAACATCGTCCTTGAAGAAGGGTGAACTCTGCATCAAGGGCAGACGCATGAAGACAAAGACTCCGTATCGTGTACAGGTACTTCCTCCTGCTCTGGAAATTATGAATCGCTATAGAGGCATAAGGGCAGGTTTTGTTTTTGACGTGCCGACTACCGACATTATCCTCAATGGCATGCACCACATACAGAGAAACATCGGGATGAAAACTCCGCTGACCTTTCACATGGCTCGCCACACCTTTGCATCGCTCATCACACTCTCGGCAGGTGTACCTATAGAAACGGTGAGCCGTATGCTCGGACACACAAATTTGAGAACAACACAAATCTATGCAGTTGTTTCCTCCGAGAGAATCCATCGGGATATGCAGAAAGTACAACAACGAATACAAGATACATTCACCTTAAAACTTTGAAGTCATGGCACGAAGCACATTCAAGACACTCTTTTATATCAACCGTTCCAAAGAAAAGAAGAACGGCAAATGCCCGATTATGGGGCGCTTCACCATAGATGGTGAGCAGGTACAATACAGCACGGGCAAAGGAAATCGCTCCCGAACTTTGGGACAGTCGTAAGGGACGGTGCAAAGGTATAGGCGAAGAAACAAAGGAAATCAACCGCTACTTACAAAGCAAAGAGGAACAAGCCAAAGCGAAGTATCAAGAATTAGTTTGGCAACATGGCTATATCACCGCCGAGTTACTGAAGCGTGAACTCATGGAAGAAGACAAGTCCAAAGGTTTTCTTATGGAGGAAGCACGACTTTTCATAGAGGAAAAGCGTCCTTGCGTAGGACTGACGATTGCCAAGCCGACCTTTTGCTAATTACATCTATGCAGCGCAGCTCATTAAGTCCTATCTGCGTGAACGCTTAGGCCAGGAAGATATTCGATACGCACAACTGGACTATGGCTTTATCGAGGGATTGGACTTCTACCTTAAATCAGAGCGCAACCTCTCCCTTGCCACCATTCAGATTGTAGTCATTTTCCTACGGAAACTCATCGGCATTGGGCAGCAGAAGAAGTACATCCGCATTGATCCCTTTGTGGACTACAAGGCGGAACTACCACACCGAACACGCAGGTATCTCACAACCGAGGAACTGCAACGAGTACTACAAACGCCCATTATTGACAAGCAGTTCGAGCGAGCAAGGCAGCTATTTCTTTTCTGTGCCTTCACTGGTTTGGCTCGTGTGGACATGCAACGGCTCAAACCAAAACACATCATACATAATGCAGACGGCACAGAGGAAATCCGCATCAAAAGGCAGAAAACAGACGTGGAAGCCATCATTCCACTCCTGCCCATTGCCAAGCAAATCCTTTCACTCTATATCAAGGATAAGAAAGCGGACGACTTGATATTCCCCAATCTCACAATAAGGAAAGCATCCTTTGCGTGTGTGAACATCGGGCAGATATGCCGGATAGATAAGGGCTTGACCTTTCACATGGCTCGCCACACATTCTCAACCACGATTTGCCTTTCCAATGGTATTTCGATGGAAACGCTCAGCAAGATGCTCGGACACAGCAATATCGGTACGACACAAATCTACGGAAAGATAACCGACCACAAGATACAGGAGGATATGACTGCACTCACAGACAGGGAGCATACTGTATTTGAGGGTTATTGTGAGTCGATAGCACGGCAGAACGTTCCATTGCAACAAGCATAAAAAGGAAGTAATTACCAAACATTTTTTATTCACGATTGAAAACCAAACGATTATGAAAGAGAACAACAAACAGGAACTTTCCTATTTTCGATTGAAGTTAAGAAGTTATATGAGTGAGCACCACCCCGAAAGATTGCACGACACGGAGTTTATCACCACACGAGCAGATATGGCTCTCACCGCCTACTGCGATGCCGTAGCACAAGGCTTTACGCACCCCGAAGCGGAGAGCGTGGCAAGCGAGGTTTTGTATCAAGGCTTGCACTTTTTCAAGTACGACACGCTTGTATCTGTATTGGAGAACGAGTTTGAGAGGGAACTGCCTGCACCACTCCCAGAGAAACTCGTACCTATACTGTTGTCGAACAAGGCTGTTCAAGCCACATTCGACAAGTTCGGTTTGACGGACACATTTGCTTCTGACGAACAATACGACCGTCTTTACACCGAACTCACAGGCACGATAGTGCTGCTTACCAAGAGCAATCATTTGCCAATAATCGGTCAGACGGAGGGGTAAGCCCAAGGCGTTGTAAGCAAAGGCACACGCAAAGTCCCTGATGCCGTTTCTTATCGTGCAAAGGTACAACGGCAGCCAATCTGCCCTGACAAGGTCGAGTCCTGCGGATGGAGAGAAGAATCTCCACCGCAGGATTTTTCTTTTCAAGGTGGTATTGCCATTTTCTATATTCGTGCGGTCGTATTCATCTCTCCCAACCTTGCAGGGCTGGGCTGCCGTAGAGAGTATAGGCACGACAAGAATACGGCATACTCAGGCTCTTTGGACGCAAGGCGTAACAACCAACAACAGATAGGACTGACGATAATACGGACAATCTGTTGTTTGTACAATTTATTGTCATGACTATCTGTTGTCATGACTATCTGTTGTCAAAACTATATATCGTCAAAAATAATCTATCGATAAAACTATCTATCGATAGTTCTACATATCGATTTGTCGAACTATCGAACTATCGAGAGAATAATTGCTATGTGATAAAAAGGAAAGAGCCGGCACCTCATCTCATTACCGCAATCATACCATTCTATACAGAACATAAGAGCTTTTTCACGCTCCAAATCTGATGAGAAAGCTACCAGCTTTGCGCTTAAAAACTTATGAGCTTTCTCTCTAAAAAGCTTATACAATCTGAAAAGCTTTTTACTGACAAAAGCTTAGAGCTTTTTAGACGAGCAAAGCTGATGCTCTTCTTCCTTCTATTTCGCTTTTTCTGCGTTGCTTTGTTCAATGTAGTTCTACGCTACCTTTGCACAAAATAGTGGCAACAGACTGTATACGAGTTTGTTTGCCGAGTAACAATAAAGTAATCAAAAACAAAAATTAAGGCAATGAAACTCATTATCATCGACCGCAAAGCGTGGGAGCGACACTGCTCCGAATTTGCAGACTTTATCCATCGTATCGAGAAGCTTATCGGCAATCCTCCAGAGACCGACGAATGGCTTGACAACGAAGCCGTGTGCAAGCGTTTGGGCATCAGCAAACGTACCCTGCAATCATACAGAGATACGGGAAAAATCCCTTTCTCCATGATTGGACATAAATGCTATTACAAGGAGAGCGACGTCACGGAGTTATTGAACTCAAAACAATGAATGAACTATGACAGAGAATGAAATCATTACACAGCAAGACCCTCAAATGCAGATGTTTTGCACAACTGATGGAGGGAATATTGAAAGAAATTGGAGCGGTATTGCGCTACGGCCCGTCCGATGTTGGGTGGAGAGGTTTACCTGACTGGCGAGGAGGTTTGCAGCCAATTACGGCTCAGCATACGCACGCTCCAAGAGTACAGAAACTTAGGAACGACTTCCTTTCTACAAAATCGGAGGGAAAGATACTTTACAAACAGAGCGACATACAAAGCAATGCTTGAAAGGCATTATAATCCAATACCGCAAACAGGTAAGTTATGAGTTAAGTTAAGAACTCAGTCGCGACTTAAGTCAAATGGTCAGTTATGACTTTGGTCAAGAAATTAGTTTCGACCTAAGTCAAAATTAACTTTAGTCAAAAATATGTCAGCTCATAAAGTCAGTAAGTCAAGAAATTAGTCTAAACTTATCTCTTGACTTACTTCTTGAACTTTGAACTCTCGTCTATCAAAAGCACCCCAGAAAGGTTACTTTATGGAACATAACAAACTATCTCTTTCTTTATACTGGCAAGGTGTGTCTTTGTACCACAAATTGCCATTTGTACCACAAAGACCCTTGCCCTGAAGGGGGGATTAAATCACTCCAAAGTCGTGATTAGAAAGCAATGAAAAAGCAGAAACAAAAGAAGCCAGACGGCAGATGTGCCACCTGCCCACGATGGGACAGATGGCACATCAGAATACCTGAACCCCGAAGACCAGCAGAAGCTTATCAGACTCTACCGCAAGTCGGGAGCAAAAACGAAAAGTGATTTTGTCCGAGCAAGAGTTTTAGGTGAAACCTTTTAAGGTCATCACCCAAGACCCTGCAAAAGAACCTTACTTGGAGAAACTATCAGAAATCGTCGTCATGACGAATAAGATAGGGCGTGCTGTACAACGAAGCCGTGAAAAGTCCCTCAATACTTATCATTCTGTTGCCACTGCTCAACGATTGCTGCAGTAAACTTGAAACTTATTCCCAACTTCTTATTAGACTGCAACAACAAGCAGTACAACTGACAAAATCCCTTAGGGATAGACAAGAGTGAATGCTGATAAATCATAACACCCAACGTTAGTATCGTGCTGTGATTGCCCAATCCATCTTTGGTCAGTTATCAATGTTAGGAAAAATAGGATTTGTATGTTGTAGACGGTAATAAAACGTTATGGCAGCAGGTATTTGGATATAGTTTATCCGAATATCTGCTGCCATAACGTTTTATTACTGACGATGATTCTGCCATAGGCTTTCATGTACTGTTGCAACATTGGGGTATTTTGTCCTGTGTACTCACTGTGGCTATTGCCATAAAATAGTTGCCATCTTCCTATGTATGAGTTTTGCATTATGGCTTATGATGTCGCAGTTATAAGATGCATTATCGTTGCCCTCGAAAGATACATGAGCCGTCCTTGGCTCATCGAAAAGGTACAAATACTTATATGGCACGAACACTTGCACTATTCTTTGATTGATGACCTCACCATTAGCATCTATGGATATAGGATAAGGTATCTTGTAGAAAGCAACTACGAGGGCGAGGACTATTATCGTAATGACAACCGTTCCCAAAGCTGACGAGGGCGAGTAGGAACCTTGCCTATCACGTTCCTCACCTTCTCGCTTCTCAACTCGATATTTTCTGATTCTCTTTCTTTCTGTTCCATATCAAAAGCATTTTTAGTTTCCCAATTCAACTGATTCTTCACAAGGTTATAGTATGCCCTCGCTTGGCGGTCAAAGACTCATGGTTGCCTTCCTCAACCACTTTGCCATGGTCGATGACAACGATTTGGTCGGCATTCTTCACCGTACTTGAGGCGATGAGCCACTATCACAACCGTCTTTCCTTTTGTAGAACTTGTCCAAGTTCTCTACGATGCTTCTCTCATTGTTGGCATCGAGGCGAGGTTGGTCGCCTCGTCAAGGAAGATATAGTCGGGATTCTTATACACCGCCCTTGCTATCAAGATACGCTGTTTCTGTCCTTGGCTCAGTCCCACGCCATCACGCCCAATCTTGGTGTTGAACTTCAGAGGCAAAGCCATCACGTAATCCTTGATGCAAGCTATCTCGGCAGCTTTCAACAACCTTTTCCTTGTCTATATCGCCATCATCAACAGCAATATTTCTTGCGATACTCTCCGAGAAGATAACACCATCCTGCATGACAACACCACATTGTCTGCGCCACCACTTTTTGTTGAGTTTGTTGATGTCAGTATTTCAATGTTGATTTTTCCCTCCAAGACAGAATAATAACCAAGCATCAAACGGATGAGGGTGGTCTTTCCACTGCCAGATGCGCCAACGATGGCTGTTACCTTACCTTTCGGAATGTGAATGCTCACATCATCTATGGTTTTGCGCAAAGCATGTTGGTCGTACTCTGAGATATGATGCTCTTGATGTCAATGCCCTCATTCTTATCTTCAATAGAAGTTAGCAAGCCTTCCTTTCCATTCTCATCATCCATCTGGTGAATCTCGTTGATTCGCTCCAAGCTAATCTTCACATCTTGCAGAGAATAGAAGAAGTTCATCAGTTGCTCCACTGGTGAGTTGAGCTGTCCGATGATGTATTGCACGGCAAGCATCATACCGAGTGTCATTTGCCCATGAATCACGGCGGTAGCTGCAACTACTGTAATGATGATGTTCTTCACTCATTGATGAAGATACTTCCAGCCTCCTGTGTCTGTTGGAGTTTGAGTGATTTCATCTGTACCCCGAATAGGTCTGCTTGCGTGTCCTCCCATTCCCATCTTCTGCGCTGCTCACAATCCTGCAACTTGATTTCTTGCATAGAGGTGATAAACTCATAAGTTTTGTTGTTGTTGATAGCTTGCTGCTCAAACAGTTCGTAATCAAGTACCTTTCTTCGCTTCAAGAATAAGGTCATCCATACACCATAGAGAATGCTTCCCAACAAGAAAATGACAAACACCAATTTGTTATAGAAAAACAGCACCACCGAAAAATACCACGAGTAAGCATGGCAAAAGCGATGTTGAGCGTCTGCTGAGTAAGGAAGTTGTTCACACGGCTATGGTCGTTCATTCTCTGCATCAAGTCGCCCATGAGTTTCGTATCAAAGAAAGACATAGGCAGTTTCAATAGCTTGATGAAGAAGTCACTTACCAATGATATGTTGATACGTAAGGAAATGTGAAGCAACAACCATCTGCGGATAAAGTCTATTGCCGTTCGGCTGATTGTAAGCATCAACTGTCCCAACAGAATAAGCCAAACAAAGCCAATATCTTGATTCTGATGCCGACATCCACGATGGATTGGGTAAGGAATGGCAGAATAGTTGCAGGAGGCTCCCGACTATCAGACCCAAGATGATTTGTCCGAAATACTTGCGGTATTTTCTTCACATACCCAAAGAGAAAGCGGAAATACCGCTTCTCTTTGATGTTCTCTTCACCTTGCATCTTATAAGTAAAGAACGCAGGAGTAGTTTCCAAGAACATAGCAATGCTCCTTTGTCCTCACCATTGGAGTTCGTGCTATCCAATGCTGTTTGAACTCTTCTAAGCCATAAGTGACCAATCCCTTTCCAGGGTCTGCAACATAGAACTTCTTCCCTTTCTTTACCTTATACAAGACAACAAAGTGATTTTTGGTTCAATGAAGGATACAAGGCAAAGGGACTTCACCTAGCACCATAGTTGTTGCTCTAGCGCATGTAGTATGCAAGCCAAGTGTGTTTGCTGCCTCATTGATACTTTAACAGAGAGACTCCTTCCGCAGTAGCAGAACAAAGTTTCGACAGAGAGAATCCAAAGAGTATTCTCTCGCCGAAATATTTACATACTCATTTGCAAACTAGCTATACCACATTGCATGCTATCATACTCGATATTCTATAGGAAAATGATTCTTCATTTGTTACTTTGAAATCTACATTACCGCACTATTTTTCTCAAGAGTTTATAAGCGATTTCTTTCTTCAGAATTTGATGACTGAAAAAGTTGGCTTTGCTTTGTTAAAAACATTTCAATTTTTAATTAAAAGTTATTTCCAAATGTTGACTATCATAATAGTTGTTAAACTTCTGTTTAATCCCATTGGAATAATAAGAATATTTTTGGATTCGATGTTTTTGAATAAATCTTCAGCTTTAATGCTAACAATCATAGTCTTATTTTTGTTTGTATACGACAGCCCTAAGTTTAAAAGAAAGGCATTTTTGCCTTTCTATAATTATAATATCCAGGTATGTCATCTTCAATGTACAAAAAGCCAGTCAATCTTTTACTTATGAATTGTTCAACGAAAAATCACTTCCCCAACCTTTTTACATTCTTAAAGGATGTCTGATTTGAAATATAGCTTGAATATGTAATATCTCCAGTCAAATTAGTTTCTAACCAAGAACCCAACTGAAAATTATATTCGACATTAATCCCAAAAGTAGATATGTCAAAGAAGTTTCCTGCTCGTTCTACTTGATTTTGAATATTTTCTGAATCCAAAAATACCATTTTCCCAAAAATCTTTGTTGGTCTTAGTAAAATACATTTTTGTATAAAATGAATTGTTGCACATATAAGACAAGCTTACATTATGTATATAAGACGGTTTCATGAATGGATTTCCCTCTGAGTAATCATATTTACTTGTATACCATCTAAAAAGGGTCTAATAGTTGGAAATTTGGTCTCTTAATTCTTCCAGAATAATCAATACTTATAGTATTACTATTATTTATTAAGTATTCTATACCTACAACAGGAAATACCCTTAAATAATGGTTGTTATTGATAGTGTTTAAAGAGTATAAGAGAGTCCTTTTGTATAAGTATATTCTGCTCTCAAGCCCAAACTTAGTTGAATTGACTTTATTGAACTCTCTGCATTTTACATATAAAGCATTGTTAGCTTCTCTATATCCAAACAAGTTGTGTGAAGTAGAATAAACCAATCTTTCATCCTCTTCATTATATGACTTTGTGTTGATATAAGAGAATTTATATCCTTCACTAAATTTCCAATTCTTAAACGAATTGTCGAACCATTTTGAAAGTATATATCATTCTTTTGGTGACCTGCACTATAAAAATTTTTCATCTAATGTTGTTAATGCCGTTTTTGTAAGTGAAAGCCAATTCCTATGGTTTCTTTCTATAGCTGTTAATGTAGCCAAGTGTAATATTGAGATTAGATTTGTCATTGAAAGAATGAGCATAATTTATTTCTAAATTCGTTTGATAATTAGCTGACTTTCCATATCCTTTAGATGACATTATGGAATCTTCCTGTATATTGTTTATAGAAAAATATTTCGTATCATTAGCAATGTCTCGATTATTAATTTTACTAAGTAACGGCAACTGTAACATTGTTGATATATTATCATGTTGACCTAAAATTAAATTTAAATTTGTTAATATTCCAGCAAAAATTTTTCCTCGCTTTTTAGGACAATTTGTAGATACTATATAATTTCTTTTGAATATATTACTATATTGACTATGCGTGAATAGTTTTTCGCAACTACTCTAATACCGCGGTCTCTACACTCAAAACTTTTTACTTGAATAGAGAATTTTTGCGGAAGTACCATAAGATAAATAGTGGGCAATACTCCCTTTCCCCAGTAAATTAGCTTGTAATCCCGGGTTTATCAGTGTTTCAATTTTTAAAATGCCAATATTCTCGTTGGTTTCTATATTTTGCTGGTGGAGTTGATAGTACTTGAATTTTTGAATGTTTTCTGCTCCTAAAGAATTCAAATAAGCTATTAATTCATCACCTTTTAAATAAAGTTGGTGATTATTCAAGAAAACAAGGACTTCATTTTTACCTACCATAGATATGATACCACCTTTAATATTAATCAAGGGTATTTGTGGTAATATGTCAGAAAACAATTTCCCATTTTTATTAATCACATCCATGTTGATAATAAAACCACCATGTGACATTTGGATAGCCTTTCTTCTACCAATTACTTCAACTTCATTAAGATTTTGTACATTGTTATCCAGGCAAAAATCTATTGTTTTTTCATCCGAGATGGATGCAACTTTATCCGCATACCCAATATAACTGCAAGTAAGGCTGTCATTTTTGTTCACTTGGATTTCGAAATATCCAACGGAATCTGACAATACGACTTGTTGAGTATTACAATTTTTGACAGATGCATACGAAAGTGGTTGCGATTTGTCATGAAAATACACATGGCCATATATTTTGTAAGACTGCGCATCTATTGACAAATTAGCAAAAAGTATCGTAATTATGAAAATAACATTTTATTCATAGCTAACCTCCGAAGTTTACATTATTCTTAATATATGGTTGTATCTGTATGAAAAATTCTAATAATTGCTTCCCAATACATTTTGTTTAATGCACAATGATATGCTGATGGTATAGTCGTATCCTTAGATTCAAGCCATTTTGCAGCAATACATGAACCAGAGCAAAGATGTCTTAACCAACAATCTTTACATTTTTCATACCTACCAACTTCTTTTGGGTAAAAATTATGTTTGTCTCATTTTTCTCGTAATCAATACCATCATGAATATTTCCAACACATAATTCTTTATCAAACTATTATGGCTAGAACAAACATAAATATCCCCTTTTTAGATTGAAAATAAAAAGGAATCGATCCCAGCACTACATCCAGTATAGCTCGTTGTCTTACATTGGATTCTTCTTATGTCTTCTATAAGTTTGCGAGCGTAAACATACTTATTGTTCTTTATCCTAGATACATAATAATCAACTAAAAGACTAAATTGTTGCTTAAGATTATTATTTACATCTTCTATTTGAGGCAAATAACTGTCATTAAATGCTCTTGTAGCGAACCCATGATAGAAAGGAATTTCGTTATCTTCGAAAAATGGAACATTTGTACAATATGCTTATTCTCTGGCATAATTGTATGCTCACACGCAAATTTTTATTCTAGTTTTCTTAAGGGTAAGAATATTTTTGATGACTAAAGGAAAAACTTGGTTTGTTATTTAGAAATACCTGTTTGCTATCATTTTCCTTATCTCCATCAAGACTAATAGCTAGAGTAAATTTTTTCCTCTTCAAAAATTTAATAACAGAAGAAGACAACAATGTGCCATTTGTCGTTATTTCAAAATGACTATTTTCAAATCCGAATTCCTTGCATAGCTTTTGGAATTTGTTTTAATAAATTGAAATTTAAAGTTGGCTCTCCTCTCCTGCAAAAATAAAATGTAACATTACTAGAATTATTTTTAGTAAGAAATTTTAGTATCTCTAAAAAGCGCTCTTTAGACATCATCTCTTTTTATGATACCCTGCCGACAACAACAATAAGAACATTTCAAAGCACATCCGTGAGAAATGTCCAAACTAACAACATCTATTTTTCACTTGATTTGTCAAAGTTATAACTCGAAGATATTTTTACACTATTTCTTTTGGGCATAATGACACTTACATAAACGCTCTATATCTAATGGAGAATATATATGATACAATTCCAAATCTAGTGGGTCTAATATGTATATTTGATTATTTTAAATCAAATTCTTTCAAATCATTTTTGCAAACACTTGTCATTTTTGTTTATATATTAAGGGTGTGCTAAAAATTAGTAGCACACCCATTATACATTTTAGAAAGTTGTTATACTATCTGATTCGCATATCTTTTTCTATAGTCAATCAGAATTGGTCTGAGAAAATTTTATGCTTCCATGTCCAATGCCTAAAGGATTTGTTTTCTCATTCTATTTCTGTTTGACTATAAGACTATCCTCTATTGATGACCTCTATTGATGAGCAGCCCTGATGAAAAATTGCAGCAACCATGACTACCACACGTACGATCCGTTGATCGTGACATATGGGTGTCCTTTGTTAGCTCGCCTCCTCCTCCTTTTACATTGGACATAGATTCACCATTAAGGGTTTCAAACTTAAAAACTCTTTTCATTGTCTGCTTTTTCTTACTACTAATGTTTTAAATCCTGAATCTAACGTTTCTTGAAAGTATATGCCTTTTTACCCAGACGGGGCTGTATCAACCTTGCGCAAAGGTTATTGGAACAATTGCACCAAAACGAAAGCAAACTGCAATTATTTGCCTCTTTTTGTATTCCGAGTGCAAAGGTATAAATACTTTTTGAAACAAAGTACTTTTCAGAGAATATTTAAACTATATTATCACGGCTCTTTCATTTAAAAAGTCTTGGTTCTTATTCTAAATATCATTATTTTATAGCACGCCAGTAACACAGTGAAAGCTGTTCTTTTCTAAAAATGCTACCATAATCGTATGGTATTTAGCTATTGATATTCGTGTGGTATAATAGGCTCAAATTTTAATCTAACTTTATGAAAATCAACAAAATAAGTACTAATAAAAAGTTGGTCAGGTGAGCTGTTTTTTGGGTCAGTCGTAAAACCCAGTTGCACTCCTCTCCCTCATACACATAATTTCATAGTTATTTGTTATCTTTTGCATCATGAAGACTCGAGCAACTATTGCGTTGTATCTTTCCCTGAGATACTCGCAGATTATTTTGATGTGATAGATATCCAAGAGAGCATTTCCCAGATAGACTTCTGGTTGGATGAGCGTAACTTTATGGAAGAGGCAGACCGCAAGGCCGGCACAGTAAGCAGTTACGGCTTTACCGCCGAACGGGTTGTCCATGACTTTCCCCTTCGTGGCAAGCCCGTTTACCTTCATGTCCGCCGTCGAAAAATGGCGTGACAGTTCCACGGGTGAGATATTCAGTTATTCCTACGATGACCTGACGGCTGAGGGCAGCAAACTTTCCCCTGAGTTCGTTTCTTTTTAAAAAGAATAGAATTGAGTCTACTGCAGAGAGCATTTCAGGTATCGGCTCTCACTATGGCGTGGACGGTAAGCAGCTTTCCACCCAATGCAAGGAGCACTTTCAGCGATTATCGCCAGTGGGGACAGTTGTCGCATGCCGGAGACTGGCTGCTGTTTCGATGAGAACCTGGGAGAGAGCCTGAGTATCGATGAGACCTGTTTGCGCAGCGGTGAGGTCTATACGTTTCTGACCAACAAAGGCTGGCAAAGGCGGTAGGGGTACGCTGGTAGCTGTGGTCAGGGGAACAAAAGCCGAAGATGTGATCCGTGTTCTAGAAAAGATTGACCTTTCCAAAAGGAAAAGACTAGTCAAGGAGATAACGCTCGACTTGTCTTCCTCTATGATGATCATTGCGCGCACAGTGTTCCCCAAGGTACTCATCACCAGTGACAGGTTTCATGTGCAGAAAGCTTTACTATGACGCTTTGGACGACATGCGCATAGCCTACCGGTGGACTGGCAGAGGATAAGGGAAAATGAGGAGATGAAGGAAAGCCAGAGCCAAGAACGAAACCCTATAGGCCATTCCAGATACAGCAACGGAGACACACGCAAGCAACTGCTTGCCAGAGCGAAGTTTATACTGACTAAACACAAGTCCAAGTGGACGGAATCGCAAAAGACTAAGGGCGGAAATAATCTTTGAAAACTACCCAGAACTCAAAGAAAGCCTATGACCTGGCCATGGAACTTACTGATATTTATAATGCTAGAAGCATCAAAGGATGCGGCAAGGTTGAAACTGGCAAGATGGTTTAATAAGGTGGAGAAGTTGGGGTGGACAACTTTCTATACGGTGATTGACACCTTTAAGAACCATTATGATACCATACTCAATTTCTTTTGTCAACAGAGCCACAAATGCCAATGCTGAATCCTTCAACGCAAAAAGTCAAAGCCTTTCAGGGCACAGTTCAGGGAGTAACGGACATTCCGTTTCTTCCTTTACAGGCTTATGAAATTATGTGCATGAGGGGAGAGGAGTGCAACTCGGGTTTTTACGACTGACCCTGCTATAGTGCGTAAATAGCAAAAAGGCAGAGAATTTATCCCTGCCTCTACGCCTAATCTTTTAAAAACCACATTGATAATCAGATGACTATTTTGGCAACTCCCGATTTGGAGCATTACCGGCGTCTTCCTTGCCGTCATGCTTCACACGGGAGGTGCTATCAATAAAGCGTATAATCAACAATCATGATAGATGACAACATTCCTTTTTATAATGTCCCGAAATCTTCACTGCAATTCCATTTTTAATTTTTCTTTAACAGGAACCTCATTTTTAACTATTAATGCAACACCACCAATGTCCAATTGAAAAATAAAGTTGGGGGAGACCTATACCCCATAGAAGCTACAGTTTCTATCTCGGAGGTAAAATAATAATTTACATCCTGCTTTTCTGCATAAATAACATTCATTGTTGTATAGGTAGTGAACGTAATACAGAATGCAGCCCAAAGCGACATATACAAATGAGTACTTTTTATTTTCTTTATGTATTTACAATATATTCCGAAAATCAGACATATAGGAATCACAATTAAGTATATAAAATAGTATTCTAAATAATGTATACCAACATATTGGGGAAGAAAAATCCCTTATTATTAAAAATTATACAATAACGTACAAAAATACTTATAGATAGATTTTTTTCTTCTTCTTAGATTTTTGATTTATATTGCTTAAAATGCATATTAAAAATCATTTGTTATTATTTCAATATTGTCCCCATATCCTTTTTCCTACAGTTCCGCTGGTCCCTTGTTGAAATCCAGACCAAACTGTATATTTACCCAGTTCCTTAAGATAGGCCCTCTGAGCATTGTTTACTTTTTCTCATCCTATTAGAAATAACTCTATTACTTGCATTTCTCCCAAGTTTCTCTCTAATTTCTTTTTGATTATCCATTACAGAATGGAGCTTTTTCTAATTTTGTTTATTTGCTTCGCCTTATTAGTAAATCCCTCACTAACAAGGGCGCTAACAAGAGCTTCACCCATAATAGGAAGCATTTTATTTCTTAGTTTTACGAATGAAAAATCCCTTTTGAATCTTTTTAAAAGCTCCATCTTTGTAATCTTGTATTAAACTATTTGTAACCGAAGATATAAAATTGATAGCAACTCGACCCAAAGGTGATTCCATAGCTTTTTAAAGCCTTCACGGACCCTGCACCAGATATTACTAAAGATATAGCATATGATTGGATTGCTGCACCTGTTGCGCTACCCCAATTAATGGAATTAAGAGCTTGCTGTGGACTCATATTTTTCAGAACCAGATTTCCTACAAAATCCAATCCTGCTTCTACAACAAATGCGGTCATTGCATCAACAACAGCTGTTATAGGCTCATGACCTTCATTATCTATGAATTTTATGGGATTATTAAAAGAATATGAATAACTCGACATGTGAGGGAAACGCTCCCATTGCGATCAACACTCATCCACAGACTCAACCTCGGCTCATAGTACCTGCACCATAGTAGTACATGCCCGTCTCCTCATCAAATTCTTGGCATTGAAGAGATAAGGCGTGTTCCAAGTATTGTTACGTTCTTCTATGAACACTTCACCGAACGGCACATACTCGATGTGCTGCGACACTTCTCCGTCTAAGTTGGTGATGTAACTACTGCTACCCAAGTGGTCGGGATGGTAGTAGAACTGCATCTTCTCGTAGTCGTCATTCGGCTTGAAGTTACCATTTGCAGCTCTTGTACGTGCCATAGCACGAGCCTGTGCGCCTCCGGCGTGCCGTCGTTGCAGCAGAAGCTTTTGACCATTCACGTAGTCGTCATTGTCCTGCCCGTTGTATGGCAAGTCGAACGTCTTGTAATTGTCTCTTTAATGGATTGTAACTGCTGGTTGTACTTATCCTTGTAGTTGATAGTCAAGCATCGGCTTCATTGCCTGCATACGGTATTCGTCTTGGGTCTGTCTCTTATGTTCACCGATATATACTGCTTTTTTGATTTTACTTCAAATTCAATCATAACTTCTTATTGTTTTTGGTTATCAACTATATAACGCTGTTCTTTCCGTTTATGCTTACGTTTTTTGATACCCATATAAGGGTAATGAAGAACACCCTTATAAGGGTATTGCCTGTTACCCCTTATATGGATGTTGTAGCATACCCCTTTGTATGGGCAAGTTTAGACAAGGTGTTTTCCTATAAGGCTATATGCTTCTTTTTAAGTTTCCAAGATTTAATTGACAAATAGCCTTTTAGATATAAAGAGTCGTTTTTTTAATAGACATTGCCCATTTCAGGCCTTTCCCATGAACTCCATATGCAATAGAATTTATCCTTCTTTTAAGTATTCTATTCAATTGTACAATGGCTTCTAAATATTTTTCATTTGAGTATAAAGCAACTGCATAATTGTACATTACAAGCACATCATTGGTTCTAACTGCATAGCTTCCATGGAAGCCTTTTTCACTTTCTTTTATACATGATTAGATTGATTGTAAAAGTACAGGTCTATTAAAAATCAATATAAAAATATTCCAACTCTATTAATTTTTATCCACTATAAACCATTGAAATAACTCCTTTTAAAAGACGACTAAATAGACTTACTCATTAATAAATTGCTGAACAATTTTAAATATGGTTTCTGCTAAAAAGTTTACGTCCCGATTTAGTACTAAAAATCTAATCCACAAAAAGTAGACCTATTCCCTCTCAAGAGTACATAGTAAAGCCCTCCCTGTTAGTACGGCAAATAAAGCTCTTGGTGAAATTTTTCTCATTATTAATTTGTTTGGTGAAACTCGGTAAAAAATTCCTTAAGGGTAACCTCTTTTTTCTTGCACTTTTTGAGTAAGGCTGCTATTTTCATACATTTCCCAAAACCATAATGGATTGCATGTCTTTATTTTTATAGATTGCATCTATAAATTTCTCGATTAAGTTCATAAAAAAAGTTTCGGCGTTTTCATAATCGTTTGGATTAATAGCAATATTATCGTTAAGAAAAATAATCAAATTGAGAAGTATATGCTTTTATTAATCCTTTCATCATTCTTAAATCTACGTTCCAAAACGATAACATCAGTTTTAGACAGATTTGAAAACTTCCTTGATGGTAACCGAAGAAATGCCTTTTTCTGAAATAATAGTGGCAATAGCCCCTCATTACATCCTGTTCAATTTCTTTTTCCGTTCTTCTTCCCTAAATACCTTCTTTTGTACATCTTATTATATTTTTATTTATGATATCAACCCAACCAGTTCATTATTTAGAAATGGTTGGGTAGAATATTAAATGAATGGGAAAAGCCTTATTAAAAACAACCCTGTTATTTTTTTCTTTCTGATAGATAAGACAATCTGAACTATTTGAATTCATTCCATACAAACTATACCATAAAGTTAGCTTATTTCCATCTATTTTATAGTAATGTTCGTATGTCCAATTAGATAATTTTATACCCAAACCCTTTACAAATACAAATAAATGGCAATTATTTTCTGTATAAAAACTCTCTTTTCCTCCCGGTACGAAATCATAACCAATAATGTCTCCATTAGACATAAATATAAGTTTCTTATTTTCTGAAATATTGGAATTTATTTGCTTCCAAGCACCCAGCAAACGAGTATCCATTTCTTTCTTTGGTAAATCTGCTCTTTTTCTTCGCATGAAGCTAATGAAAAACATTAAAACAGTGCAACAAAGTAGCCAAGATAATAGTCGTAAGTATTTCATATCAATGTATATTATATCTAACATAGGTTTCGTCATCTGTTAGAAGCCCACTTGGAGTAACTAAAGGAGAATACCAACTTGAAACATTTATTCCATAAGCTTTCTTGGCACACCACTACACTCAAAAGTAGTACAAGTGAAACGAGATGGAGCTGCCCATTTTGCAGTTACGAATTCATACCATCTTACATAGCCTCTTCCTACGTATTTATTTGCCCAATCTGCAAGAGCATCTGGATTAGAAACGGGTGTTTTAACTTTATAAATACCACTTTTGAATCCTCTCCATCTCCATTTGTATTTCACTTTTTGTACACCCATTATATAATGAGGGGTATCCCAAACATCCATTGATAATCTTTTGGACTCCATTATCAGACCAAGATTCTATTGTCACATTGTCTGATATTGAAGTATGTGGAGTGATCTTTTGAATTGATAATGCCAGCATGTCCAACTTTGAATTTTTACATTCTTTCCAATATTTAGAAATATCCAAGGATGGAAATGGTTAGGAATTGCTAATATAAAATCTCCTCTACGTGCGGCTCTTATCCATGCTGGTTTTACAACTTTCTCACGTCTATTTTGGGATAATTATAAGAACTACCTATAGACCGTAATAGGTTAGAGTTTCTTGAATCTTGATTATTCATTTCTGATTCAATCTCTTCCCTTGGATCTGAAAAAGAAAGCCTTATGATCAATAGTTTTTGTTCTAGTTTGATCGTAGATTGAGATGCGGGTTGAGTACTCAACCTATCAACGTTTTTCAATCTCACATTACTTATGTCTCCTACATGCATGATAGGGATTTCATTTTCTGTAATCAATTTAGTCGTTGCCCTATTCTCTATCTCGAGCATTTGACTGGCTTCTGGAACTAGATCCAACTTAGATGATATGTTTCGCGCATCTTCTTGTAAAAGTTCATCAACAAAGATTTCTCGTTGATCTTGGGGTAAATCATAAAAGTTGACAGCACTTCCAGTCTCATCATCAACAATATCCAGTAACTGCAATCTTAGTGCCATTGGATTTATTTTAGATGTTTCTTCTGATTCATCAAAGCGTTCATAAGAACTAATATTAGTCAACAATGATAGTTTTGCACTCCTATTGTCCAAAGCACCAGTTGCATATAAAAGTGTTTTAGCATTATCTACATACTCTAAGGCAAGAGGATTTATTGAACCAATCTCATGATTAATAGCACCCCTTAGCTGGAGGATTAGTAGTAGAAATAGAATTGGAGGCTGAAGAATTTTGCATCTCAGCATTAAATGTCGGCTCATCCATATTTGATGAGCAACCACTGGTAACGATACTTAGAGAAACAACAAGGCAAAAGTTATTCCTCCAGAAAAAGTTTTTTTATTCATATTAAATTTATTTGGTAAAGAACTTTAGCAATAATGCTGTTGCAAAGGTAATACAAATTTTATTATATCAAAAATAATTTTAGATATATTTTTTTAAAAATTCTTTTTCATAGCTGATTACAATATATACTTTATTTTTTTGATAAGTTTGTATGAAGATAATTGATTTGAATTAAAAACAGAAGCACCCTCCTTAGGAGGAGTAGAATAAATATTATATATTCTAAAATTATAGAGTCTCAAATATATTTGCTATAATGACGTCTCAAGGTAGAGGGTATTTCCTTTACCGTATCCCATGATACACCCAGATGATTCGATACATCCTGGAGCGTCATGCCACGCAGCAAATCCACTACATACTTGGAAAGCGATGAGTATGGCTGCACTGCCTGTGGCGGAATATTTTCCTGCTGGGTCAAAATCACATTCCTTACATTTAGCGTTGCACCTTCATGCGGATAGTTGCTCGCTTGCCACCTATGAAAGTCCCAACGAAGTCCACCAAGCGATACCCGTTTTTCACAACAGAGCAAGCCCCACAACAAGGGCAACATCTTATTCGGTCTTTTTGCTTGTACATGCAAAAATAATTTATCACCTTTGTATTCTTCACAAGTGCATTCGTAGGTGTAAAGACCCAAGCATGATGTAGGAAACTGCTAGTTCATCTGCATTTGTTTGTGCTATTCAAATATACAATATTTACAGTGGTTTCTTTATTTTATCACTCCAAATTCCTGAAGAACCTTTTAATGATAATTCTAACTAAAACCCCAAACTTAATTGAGGTCAAGTTGTGCACTTTTGTTTGACAACGTACACCACAAAGACCCTTGCTCCCGAGGAGGATTAAATCACTCCAAAGTCGTGATTAGAAACAATGAAAAGACAGAAACAGAGGAAGCTCGATGAGCAGATGTGCCACCTGCCCACGATGGGGACAGATGGCACATCTGGACACCTAATTCGAAGATCAGCAGAAACTTATTAGGTTCTACCGCAAGTCTGGAGCAAAGACGAAGAGCGATTTTGTCCGATCAAGACTTTTGAGGGAAGCCTTTAAGGTCATCACGGAAGACCCTTCAAAGAATCCTTTACTTGGAGAAACTCTCAGAAATCATCGTCATGACGAATAAGATAGGCTATTTTACAACGATACTGTGAAAGTCCTTACAAATTATTATTAGTGTCCGCTAAATCTTAAATATGCATCAATATTTGGGCTGATAATTCTTACGAATTATCAGCCCTTTTATTAACCTTCTTATTTGTCAATTCTTTAGCATCCTAATCAAAAACATAGGTAATACGTGCAAAAAGGGAATGGCTTCCATCAAAATCTCCCAAATATCGGAAGGAAATATCCTGCTCCTATCTTCCAATGATTAGCAACTGTAAAGTCTATTCCAGTAGAAGGGGAGATAATATAGGACGTATGTTTTATATCTATACGTTCTGTGCCGTTGTTAGGCGTAAAGTGTCTCGTAGCTTCCTTCAATAATACCAATACCACCACACAATTGCAAATAGTAGTTGAACTGTTTTTGTTGATATAACATTAAACCGAACCCCGTACTTATTGAATAGTCTTTACGAGACATAGACAAAATCGATTACCCTTCAGGAATATTCGTCAATTTCAATTCTGTACCATCATCGGTGCATCCGAATAGTCGGTAGTCCAAAAGACGATTGCTGATATAATACTGGATAGAAAACCGATGCCAAAGCCCGAACTGAATGAGTTTTTCGTATGGATTGCCGATTTTTGTATAGGGTCTGCAAACTCCATATATGCCTAATTCCAATGTTTTCTTTTGGGCTGCTAGTAGGCAAAGTCAAAAATTAGTGAAAATAAAATAATTGTAATCTTTTCATATTTCTACATTTTCGATCCCAATGTAAATTCAAAACTGTTTGAAATCTTATACGACTTGTTCAACGGATCTAAGAAGTATACCCACGAACTTCCAACCAAATCGCCTAATGAGACTGTGGCTTCTACTTCTTTCCAAAAGCAGAAACTGTGACCTTAGCCCCACCATCATCTTCGTAAAAAGATATGCCATTTTTGTCATTAAAGCAGTACGCAATTCAATTAAAAACTCTCCACTTTCCACGAGAAACGTTGGTCGCTTCGACCAAATCAGAGAATGATACGGGCGCATAGCCTTTTTCAGAAATAATCTGAACAACTTTCTTTAAGGATAATATCCCTTTTGCTTATACTTTCTTTATCTGTTTGATTTTCCATAATCTCATAACGTTAAACTAAAAACGGAACATCCGCTCTGTACTTCTAAGCTGCAATATTATGCAAAATACTTTCAATCTGCCAATTTTTGAATAATTTTTCTTCAAAAAGTTTCATTTTTCTTATTTTGCAATGCAAAAAGATTTGATTCTGGGTATTTTTGCAGGCTTAATAATTAGGGCTGAAAAATCCTATCAATTCCTCCCATTAGACTTTGTCTGTGATTATGAGGTGTGTTTCCTGTTTATTCCGTAAAAACACAATGTTTTTATCAGAAAAAGCATTATCTTTGCACTATCAATTTAAGTGTTCTTTGAGACAATGCTGAATAAAGAAGGGAGAAGAAAACTCGCTCGTTTCCAACGTCGTAACCCATTTTACCCTTTATTCATTCTTATTTTGTTGATTATCTGAAAGATACAATATTTATTGAATCTTTGTCCGGGCGTAGTCTGTTGCGATAAGCATCTTTCGCTCTTTCCTCGCTCTCACTTAGTGGCGCATCGTCCCAAACAGCGTGGCATCACCACTCTTGAGCAAACTCCATCAGCTTACCGAATGAAAAGTCCTCCTGCTCGGCGTGGGCGGTATGTGGTGCAGTATCTCGTTCTTGCCGGGCGGTCGATACGCCCGATGTCCTCCGCCGTCGAAAATCGCGTAATCTCATGTATAAAAAGTAATGGGGTGAAATGTAATCGACTGATTACTAATAAAAAAAGCAGAATATATAATCTGATAAGGTGAACGACTAAGAAACGAGCGAGTTTCTTTCCCTTTCTTTATTCTGCAAAGTCTCAAAAGAACTCTCTGTTTGATGTTGCAAAGATAGCGATATAATTCATATAAGCAAAAGTATTTACGTTGTTTTTTTCAATGAAAAATCAACCTTAGACATTTCTAATTCTATAAAAATCGCCATTTTAAGGTATTGCATATATCTATGAACAATGGTAATTTTTGCAAAATGATAATCAAAAAGAATTCTTTTTAATCTTCATCATTCTACTTCTGCTGTTTCCCACTGCTAATGCTACTATTTTGAATTTAGTTGTGGGTGATACTATATACCCTACTCGAAAAACATGTTTCTTCATTACATAAAAACGATAGAACTCGATGAAGTTCAAGTTATTGGACAGCGGAAATTGTTTTCCATAAGAAAAAGACACCACGTTTATCAATACTGATTGCCTTCGAGTAAGGAAAGGTGCTAACTTGGAAGACTTAATCAGGAATATTCCGGGCATGGAATACGACAAGGCGAACAGGCAACTATCATTCAAAGGAAAGCCATTGAACGGCGTAAACATCAATGGCGAGACCTTTATGGGCAACGACATTATCGCAGCGTTGGAGAATATGCCAACCGATGCAGTGGAACTACTGAAACTGTATGACATGCTCAGCGCATTGGAGAAAAATGACGGGAGTAGATGATGGTGCCGACAATTATGTGCTGGACATCAAGACCAAATCTACCTACAATGGCAGCCTGACAGGAACACTAACGGCTGAACACGGCAATCGCGACAGACGCAGGGGATGAGGTACAGGGCAATCTATTCAATGCCGATGGCGAAAAACACCTCGCTGACTTTGCGCTCTGACAATCTTAGTAATATGAACATTGGGGAAACAATTTCCAAAAACATATTGTCGGGCAATATCGTGAAGAAATTTGGTAAGAAAAATTACGCTCAATGCAAGCCTCTCACTCAATGCCTTCCACAATGGAAGCGAGAATCATGACTATGATGAGCAATATCTTTCATCGGGAACAAAAATATCGGGAATCAATGCTGCTTTCCTTGAGCAAGAATCACAGTAATGCCGCAAACATAAATCTGCAGTATAACATAGACAAAAAGACTTTGCTGAATATAAGTGCAAATGGAAACTTCGGACGGTCAGACAACCTGACTGACAACACAACATACCTATATGAGCGCAATACGGCTGCGGACACGCTGACCTCGGGAACGCTGCGAAATAACACAAAAAAAGCAATGGAAAGAATTACCATGTATCTGCCGACCTCACACGGCGGATTGGCAAGGCTGGGGCATCATTTACCGTGAAGGCGACACTTGGCGGTAACTCGAATGAAACTAATAATACCAGCCTTTCACTGACGAAATTCCACCACCTGCGCAACGCTGTGGGCGGAGATTCACTACTGTTGCGCAATCTTTGCCAACAACTGCCCACCCTGCGCAACGAAAGCAGAATATCATTGCAATATACCCATCCTTTTGGCAAACAGTTGAAATTGCAGACAGGGGTACGGACTGCATCACGAAGAGGATAGAAACACAAGCAACACTTACGACTATACTATACCGAATAGACCATACATAGATAGCCTAAGTTATGAGAACACACTATCTATATGTGGGCAGGGAACTCACCCTGAGAATGGATTATAAGGGTAAGCAATGGAAGATAAACAGTGGCATTGATGTAGACCACCCGACTTTTGAACTACGAAGGATGAAATTTTTTTCAGGGACAACTTCCAGCATTTCCAAAAACAGTTTAACCATTGACTTGGAGACAAACAAACAATTTGAGCATTAAGGTTTAAACCGAATTTTTTTCCGAAATTGACCTGACCTGACTTTTTCCTGAAAAATCGACTTTAAAGCTGTTTTTACAGATAAATCAGGTTTCTCTAACAGACAGGAAATAAATGCTAAGTATTTGGCTTTTAAACTTAAAAATCAAAAAAATAAGTGTTTTCTTTTAATGTTTAACAGGGCTGATTTGACAGTTGGCGGTGGCAAGAAACTTTCAGGACCTACCTCATAGACAAGTTTCAAATCAAAAAAAGTATGATAGAAAAACGGTATATGGATTGTAAAGCTTCCTCGAAAAATAACTTTTTGTGTAGGTTCTAATTGAAGGATAATGGAACCTCCCAGAAAATTTCCAAGACTCTCAAACATCAGGATTTTGAAAATATCGGAAGTAATGCCATAAGGAATATTTGACACCACTTTGAAAAGGAAATTTCGGAACTGCAAAATTCCTAAAATCACAACCGACAACTTGAACATTTCGGGCATCAGAAAAATAATTTTTCGTAAATGTTCAACCAAAGCTGTGTCGTTTTTCAATAGCAACAACATTGTTGGCGATTTTTTTAATAAATGAACAGTAAGAAACCCCTTGCCTGCCCCAATATCTAAAAACCGTATCCTGATTACTTATATTTGCTTGTCTTATTGCATCTTTTATTAGCACTTTATCAATAGTAAAGTGCTGACCCGTAAAACGAACGGGCAATTTCTTTTTTGTCATTAGTAACTTCTTACAGGTGAATACTTCTTGAGTTCAACTTATAAATGCAACTTTTTGGGTGCGGATAATAAGCAATAAAAACATTTATTTTTCAGAGAGGAAAGAGAGACAATGTCCCCCTTTCTCTCACTCTGAATGGATAAAGTTTGCTATCTTTTGCTTTAATTGTCCGTCCAAAGAAAAAAAGTTGCAGATGAGCAAACATATAACCGAGGAACAAAGGTATGCAATTTTTCTATGATGTTGCAAATACCGATGAGCAAAAAAGCAATAGCGGAAGCTATCGGAGTAGATAAAAGCACTGTTTACAGGGAGATAAAGCGCAATTGCGACGCCCGAAGTGGTAGCTATAGCATGGAGCTTGCCCAGCGAAAAGCAGACAGGCGCAAGCAGCAAAAAAACATCGCAAGGAAGTGCTTACACCGGCAATGAGAAAAACGGATAATAAAGCTGTTGAAGAAAGGATTCAGCCCGGAGCAGATTGTCGGCAGGAGCCGCTTGAGGGAATTGCGATGGTATCTCACGAAACGATATATCGCTGGATTTGGGAGGATAAGCGGCGGGGTGGCAAACTGCACAAATATCTTCGCAGACAAGGTCGCAGGTATGCCAAACGTGGTTCTAAAAAAATGCAGGGCGAGGATTTATCCCAGGCAGGGTGGATATTGATGAGCGTCCCGAGATAGTGGAACTGAAGGAGAGATTTGGTGATTTAGAGATAGATACAATTATTGGTAAGAACCACAAAGGTGCCATTCTTACCATTAACGACAGAGCAACAAGCAGGGTCTGGATACGCAAGTTGTCGGGAAAAGAAGCCATCCCGGTAGCTAAGATTGCAGTATGGGCACTGCGGAAAGTGAAAAACTTAATACACACAATTACGGCTGACAATGGAAAGGAGTTTGCAAAGCACGAGGAAATTGCGCAAAAATTGGAAATAAAATTCTATTTTTGCAAACCATACCACTCATGGGAACGTGGTGCCAATGAAAACACCAACGGGCTTATCAGGCAGTATATCCCAAAGGGTAAGGACTTTAGTGAAGTAACCAACAAACAGATTAAGTGGATTGAAAAAATAAACTCAATAATCGACCTCGTAAAAGACTTGGATACCTCACGCCAAACGAAAAAAATTTAAACAAATTATTAATCAGAATTCTGTTGCATTTGCAAGTTGAATTCAGCTTATAATAAGAAAGGAGATGAAGAATTTACTTCCCAACAGGACATTTTATTCCCTAAAGTGTTTGATGTTGATGGCATGCGAGTTTTTATTTATTGGAAACTTCCACATCCTGTGGAAAAGCTCTATCCATATGTTGATTACAAAATACGGAAAATTTCAAAAGATACGTTAGTTATAGGGGATTATACAGACTTTGTGTTTGTTAATGGTCATGGTAATGCCCCAAATCGGGAATTGTCAAAATAAAAAAATAATAAATGTGGGGTAATACTCCAAATCGGGAGTTATTGAAATAATTATCTGATTATCAATGTACTTTCCAAAAGATAAAGTATTAGGGCAGAGTGGAAAAATCGTTGAAACTGGTCCTATGTAATCGTTCAAAGTGACCCTTTTGTATCATCCAAAGAGGGATTGGACATTCGCGGTACGATACGAGTATGGGTGTTATGATTTATCAGCATTCATTCTTCTCTACTCCCAAAGGATTTTGTCAGTTGTACTGCTTGCTGTTGTAGTCTGATGAGAATTTGGGAATAGGTTTCGAGTTTGCCGAGCAGTTGTTGAGCAGTGGCAACAGAATGATAAGTATTGAGGACTTTCACGACTTCGTTGTACAGAACTCCTATCTTATGAGCCAAGGCAACGATTTCTGAGAGTTTCTCAAGTAAGGTTCTTTTGCAGGGTCTTGGGTGATGACCTTAAAAAGATTCACCAAGAAGCCTTGCTCGGACAAAAGTCGCTCTTTGTCTTTGCTCCCGACTTGCGATAGAGTCTGATAAGTTTCTGCTGGTCTTCGGAATTAGGTATTCTGATGTGCCATCTGTCCCATCGTGGGCAGGTGGCACATCTGCCGTCTAGCTTCTTTTTGTTTTTGCTTCTTCATTGC
>BNJV01000401.1_pt1 | contig 27163 bp, 38 predicted proteins | sample 8540591 | NCBI WGS metagenome assembly BNJV01 (sample SAMD00202457, study PRJDB9452) | human saliva metagenome | host: Homo sapiens | reverse complement strand
GGCTCGTTCGTCAGGCGCGACGGCGGCGGAACCCGGGCTTGGGTGGTGGTGCCGATACGAGTTGGCACTGTCGAACCATACAGGAATTCATGCCCATGACTCATGAGTCATCGCCATATGAACATGCACCACAGCGTTTCGCACTCGTCCCTCAGGTCCCGAGTGCGGGCACACCCGGATAGGTAACGCACATTGGGATAGGTAACGCACATCCGGATAGCTTATTAACCTATCCGGATGCTCATAACCTATCCAGGAAGGAACAACCTATCCGCATCGACGCCACACGTCACCCGATCTCGAGCATCGCTGGAACCTCACGGCACCGCTGCAGCCCATCTGGGTGATGACACCCGTATCGAGCGCTCTTACGCCGCAGTAATACGAGCCCGGAAACCCCGAAACTCGGACACTACGAAAGTCCAGCAGATGACGTTGCTCAACCCCGTTGAGGATGCGTCAGTCGCACAGGCATGTGGAAAGGAACATTGTGAGGCTCCACAGTGACAGGCTATGACATCGTGACCGATTCGCACGCCTGAGCGAGATGGACTCAGATGTATACGCAACGGGGCACTATTAAGGTATGAGCATCGACGACGAATCTCACCGCGAACCAAGCCCGCCCACCCCCTCACGGGTTGGCGGTGACCCAGCGGCACCTCGCGCCTTGTCGATTGACGAGGAGTGGGCAGTGATCATGGCTCTCGAGGAGGAACGGGGCCGCGCACACACAGCTGAGCCAGCACCCGTCGCATCGCCAGCACCTACACACGAGGATTTAAGCTACCTCGAACCGATCGTTTACCCGGGCGCGAACGACCCAGTGAACCCATGGCGCACCCATGGCGCTGTAGCTATGCCGGAGGACAGCGGGTGGCATTGGAGGTGGTGGCGCTTGTGGGCACTGCCGAGTCTGGCGTTTCTTGCGGCCGCTACTGTCGCCATTGTGCGGCTCTACGAACAGGCAGTCGACCATGGTGCCCCCAAGTCTCTGATCATGCCGTTTCTGTTTCTGGGGACTCTGTGGTGGAATTGCTTGATCCATGCCCTCTACGTCGTGTGCGTCAGACGCATGAATCCGTCCGTCGGCTTTCATATTGGTGCAGCGATCGCAGCTTTCGTGGCGTCCTCGGTAGCGGCCTTCGTCTGCGTGTGGATGTTCGTGACAGCCGTGAATCTCGGCGCACTGCCAGGTTCGTAACGTAAGACACACTCACTGACGGACTAAGCCCCCTTCGTCGCGTACAGGGCGACCGTGTGCCCTATGCAGCCTTGTGCATAAATCGTCCGACACGGTTGCACTGATGAGGTGACGAGGTGACGGTGCCCCAAGTCGGGCTTGAACCGGCGACCCACATCTGAGCAGCCTGCCCGCGCCACAGCACTTGCGACGCGCGTGGGCTATTACTTCAACGGACAGCTACAGATATCACCGCCATACGCGACAGGCCCGATAAGCGGTTCGTAGTTACATGACAATACCCAGAGAGACACCCAGCCACTACTACGACCACGCGGTACACCTGACAGAACTCGGTACACAGGTTTACTTTCCGTGTTTTACGATGGCATGCGTGCACCACCTGGCAGCACAGGTCAATGGACACCCCGTACACGGTCAGGTTTTACTGGGCACATCATGACAGTTTGATACGCTCACAAAATGGATAGACACACTTCTCTCACAGCCGAGAGGAGAAACTATGAGTGTTGGTTATACAACCGCCATCCATCAGTCTTTCGAATCCCAGACGAGAGGATCCCAGAAGTGAGTAATGGACCCATCACGACACGTTTCGAGGAGCGAGTTAATAAGGAACTAGCACGCCTTGGAAATGACGGCGACGTTCATGTCTTCTTAGCACGGTTCGTTCGTGCATTCATCGACACTATCGGCGAGCTGGAAGCACGCCGAGAACTACCTTCTACGGTCCAGGCGCTTCACGAAACGAAAGAAATTATCGACAATATCGATACGAACGCCGCCGTTGATAACAGCGACGACGGTGCGCTTGGTGCCAGCTACGCGCGGTACGTGAACGCGCTCGATATCCCAAATTGCTGGATAGCCGGTGTCGAGACCACCCAACACATCCTCATCAATGTTGCTGATCGACTTGGTGCCACAGGCGGCTCCCGACACAGACTCCGGATTGTCATCACCCCCGATCTTTCTATCTATCACGATGATGTCATGATCGGCTACATAACCGGTAGAATCGCCGAGGCTTTCGCAGACCTTACTACTGACGGCCCCATCGAAACGCTCGCCACTCTCATCTACGCGCGCAACAAAGACCTGTGGTGCGTCAAACTTGGAGAGACCAGCTAGGGAACCAACGCGTACGAGCGACCGCTATTGGCAGCTCACGTTGGCATCGAGCCCGCAGACCTCATGCCCACCCCCGACGGGATGGGCGGGTGGATCCCGGCACCTTTCAAACCCGCCGGGCGGCGGCGAGACGCCGATGCGTTGGTGCCCCAAGTCGGGCTTGAACCGACGACCCACGGATACGCCTTGACTTTCCGTCATATTTCTTTACTGGCGACCTTGGCGATCCTCGACGTACTTACCTGTTTGCCAGCATTGTCATGTATGCCAGCATTACCGGCACTGCCAGCTAAGCCAGCATCACCACTATTGCCAGCAGCGAACGCTGGGTCCTGTCATTTCCGCGTAGATGGAAACGTTGAGGACCATGAGCACTCACCGTCATCATGTCTTGGAACTGCCGACGCCTCTGATGTGGGAGGAGCACGTTGACAACTTCATCGTCTTCCTGCGCTCTCAGGGGCTCGTTGCGACCTCAATCCGCACTAAACGGAACCATGTGCTGCAACTGGCTCGCGCGTTCCCCGACACATCTCCCACAGATCTTGATCCAGGATCCTTGGTGGAGTGGTGTGGCCTGCGGACATGGGCCAATGAAACGAGACACGCCTACTACAGCACGTTCCGGAAGTTCTTCGGATGGCTCGACTCCACTTCCCATTGTGGCAACATCGCCGCTGTGCTCCCGCGCATACGCCGCCCCTCAGGAGCCCCACGCCCCATCCCTGACTCCGTCCTGGTCGACTGTGTTGATCGTGCGAGTCCACGTGATGCTCTCATTCTGCGGTTGGCGGCCGAGGCTGGCCTGCGGTGCGTGGAGATCGCTCAGGTCGAGGCCGGTGATGTATACGAGGATGCTGACGGCTGGAACCTCTTCGTGCGAGGGAAGGGGGACGGACGAGAACTGTACCGATCACGGCTGACCTGGCTCGAGCAATCACCGACAGATGCGCATCGACGGGGCAGTTCGCATTTCCTGGGCGCTGCGGTGGACATATGGCCGCCAATTCCGTCTCACAGATCGGACGCCGTATTTTGCCTGGCACATGGACGCTGCACAAGCTACGCCATCGGTACGCAACGAAGGCGTACTCGGCCGAGCATGACCTGCTCACTGTGCGCGAACTCCTGGGCCATGCATCGCTCCAGACGACCGTCCGCTACATCGCGCCATCCCCCCGAGCTCGCGACGCGGTTCTCGCAGCAACACGCATCCAATCGCCAGCATCTCCAAACAGCCCGATATTGCCAGCACAGCCAGCCTAACCGGCACGGCTGGCAATGCCAGCCGCTAGCAATCCAAACGATTTCAGAGAAATGAGAAACCATCATGCACGTCATCGCGATCGCCAACGCCCTGTTCAACCTGGAATGCGAGGTCGAACAATGATGTACCGAAGCACCGACAATGTCCTTTCCTACCTGTTTGAGGCGAAAGAATGTGTGCGTGATGCGAAAGTGGCAGCCGACGCCGCGGGGATTGACCGCGACTTCGATGAACTGATTAATCAGGTTGACGATCTTATTTTCGCCATTCAGACCGCTCAAGGTGACCTGTGATGTACCGGGTTGAGCGGTCAACGCAGCCGCCCGCATCCAATCGCCAGCATCTCCAAACAGCCCGATATTGCCAGCACAGCCAGCCTAACCGGCACGGCTGGCAATGCCAGCCGCTAACAGTCCCAACGATTTCAGAGAAATGAGAAACCATCATGCACGTCATCGCAATCGCCAATCAGAAGGGTGGAGTCGGCAAGACAGTGACCACCTTCCACCTTGCCAACGCCCTGGCCCACGTCGGTCACCGCGTCTTGGTCGTCGACCTGGATCCCCAGGCCAACGCCAGCTCTCTGCTTGCTTCCCCTCCACTGGTTGAGAATCAGGCAGGGGTGGCCAACGCCCTGTCAACACGCTCCGACCTTTCATTCCCCGACGTCATTACAACCACCATGTGGGAGCGCGTATTCCTCGCTCCGTCAGGAGGTGAGGCCTTGGCAGCTGTACGCGACGAGCTGGTCATCGCTGGCCCTGGCCGCGAGGCGAGACTCGGCGAACAACTCGCCCTCATCCATGAAGACTTTGACGTCGTTCTGATCGACTGTGCACCGGCTTTGGATCTACTGACCTCGAATGCACTGGCCGCGGCCGATGGCGTTCTCATCGTCACCCAATCGAAGCTACTGTCGACAACAGGCCTGGCACATCTGCTCAACACGATCAGTGTTGCACGGCACTACCTCAATCCGACTCTATGCGTCGTTGGGGTCCTGGTAAACATGCACGAGGCGGGTACTGTCGCTGGCTCGCATTGGATCGACGACGTGCGAGAAGCCTGCAGGTCGAAAGGACTTCCTCTGTTCGACCCACCGATCCCCCGGCGCGTGGTGATCTCCGACGCTGCGGAGGCCCAAATGGGCCTCGATGAGTACCCCGGCGCCCCCGCCGAGTTGTTGGAGACTTACGCGCACCACGCTGCAACCATGCTCACCAACCTCGAGGAGAACGGCCGATGACTCCGCGTAGGCCAACACCGATCAAGTCAGACCTCAGCACGGGTCCCGCCGCCGTTATCGCACCCCCACAGGAGACGACACCTACCAGCCGTGCCACACGCGCCAGCAAAGCCGTCAACGCTGGCAATGCTGGCAATGCTGGCGATACGGATGAGCGTATTGTCAAGGTGACCGCGCGAGTGAGTGCCGACATTGCTGGCCGGTGTCGCGCGGCATACATCGACGGCGTGCTCGAGGGGGGACCTGCCTCATTCGAGGCGTGGATCGTCGAGGCGATGACTGCCGCACTCGCTCGGGCAGAGAAGAAGCGGGGGCGCAGGTATGAGCCGCTTGCAGCATACAGGATTCCCAAGGGGCGACGGTAGGATTGGTTTCCAAGCAACGTGCTTTTCATCGAAGAACCTCGATGGGAGGGAAGAGAGGGTGATCATGGACTTTCAAGGGTGCCTCAGTCTGCTGGGAGTCATTGGTGGCTTGGTTTCCGCTGCCTGCGCCGTCATTTCGGTGTTTCAGGCGCGTAAGTCGAAGGAGGAGAGAGAAGCGGCCGAGAAGGTAGCCCAATCTCTGGAGGTGCTGGCAAGTGCCGTCGCAAAGCAGCAGCAAGCGCCACCGTGGGAGTTGCGCTGGTCCAGCGGGGCTCGTTACCGACTGGTGAACATGGGGGCGGAGACTGTCGGCGGTGTCGAAATTGAATGCCTCGCGAAACATGTTGCCTTTGTGGTCGAGGCTGATTCAATGCCAACTAGTATCGACTCTCACGCCTCTCTTTCCTTCATATACGAAGAGTCTATTGCGGCAGAGGGGCACCGGGCTATCCGCGTGCACTGGATGCGGTCTGATGGGGCAGCGGCCACGTGGGAGTCTCCAATTCCGTTTCCCCCCGAAAGACAGTTGACGCGGCACCCGCAGGCGGATCTAACACCCCGGCTGAATGCCAGCAATGTCGGTATTGCCAGCACTGCCAGCAATGGGATGTGGTGTCAGTGCTGTTGGTGGGTGTGCGTGAGAGAATTGTGGGGCCTCCGCGGCGTCGACCCCGGACCAGCAGTATTCCTGCCGGGGAGTTGACACCGACGAGAGGAGGTGACTGGGTGATGACGAAAGGCCATCGGCCGCCTCACTCGAGGCGGTCGGGTCTGGATGGGAAGCAGAAAGCCCAGATCGCTGTAGCAGTGGTAACGACACTGCCGCAGCTGATCTGGGCGATTGCATTCCTGCTCAGCGCTCTCATCGGGCGCTGAGACCAGCCCGGATACCCGGGGAGTCGGACAGGTGACGCTGTTCGGCTCCCCTTTAGTATGCCATATCGGCATGGTTGCGTGGAAGGAAGTGTGTGCGTTCACGTGGCTACGGGGAGGGTGAAGGAGGAGTTATGAACCTACCCCAGATGCCCCAATGATTACGATCTACACGACACCAAATTGCCCGTCGTGTCATCTCACACGCCAGGCGTTGGATCGCGCTGGTATCACCTATGAGGTGATTGACTTAAGCAAGCGTCCGGATCTCGTCGAGCAGATGCGCAGCGAAGGACTGCTGCAGGCTCCAATCCTTGATGATGGCACCTCGAGGAGCGCCGGTTTTCGCCCCGATCGAATTCGCGCGATCGTTGATGCCGCTACGCCAGCGCGCCTGACTGTTCAAGGAGCTCAGGTCCATGTGCCCGCTCCGGCGGCCGAGGCGCAGGCTCATCGAGGCAGGGCACTGTGAAGAAGGGGCTGGGTTTCTTTGTCGTCGCGCTTTTTGTGCTTCCTGGAGCAGCTCTGATGCCTCTTGCGATGCTCAGTGAGTCGGATACGCCAGCTGGGAACGCTCATGGTGGGAGTGGACGCGTGTCGGGTGTGCCCGAGGCGTACCAGGATGTGGTGTGGCGCGCTGGCCAAGCGTGCGACGTTGTATCGCCGTCGCTGATCGCAGCACAGGCTGACCATGAGTCCGCACACACGTGGGACCCTCAGATTACGAGCCCAGCCGGGGCTCGGGGGATCTCTCAGTTCATGCCGGCCACGTGGGCCACCCATGGGCACGATGGGGATGGAAATGGGCGAGCTGACATCACCAATGGATCTGATTCGATCTATTCGCAAGGCTTATACATGTGCGAACTCGCTCAGAACATTGACTCCTGGCTTGCCTCCGGCCTCGTCTCAGGGGACCGCGTCGACCTGACTCTCGCGGCATATAACGCGGGGCCGGGCGCGGTGAGGTCATGGGGTGGGATTCCACCGTTTAAGGAGACACAAGGATACGTAAAGAGTATTCGTGAGGCGCAGGCTAGTTTTGTCGAGACTGCGATTTCTGCGCCCTCGGGTGACGGTACGCTCCTTGCGCAGGCGCGTACCCACTTGGGTACTCCCTACGTGTGGGGCGGGGAAACAAGCGCTGGCGTGGACTGCTCAGGCCTCATCGTTCTGTCTTATGCCGAGCTTGGTCACCCATTCCCGGCATCGGTGCGCACGGCCGATCAGATCACCAAGTACTCTGACGCGGCACCAATCGCCCGCGATCAGCTTGTCGTTGGCGATATGATCGGGTTCTCACACACGCCGGGAGGCTATGTGGATCACATCGGCGTCTATGCCGGCACAGACGCGGCCGGGCACCCGATCATGGTGCACGCACCCGACGTGGGAGGCGTCGTCGAAGAGACGCGCCTCGACACACCGTATTGGCAGGGTATGACGTGGTGGCCAACTCGCCGGACAGTGTGAGATGGACGCAAATGTGCACGCGATGGGGAATGATCACGGTATGAGCATCAACGACGAGCCTCACAGCAAACCGAGCCCGCCCCGGTCCGCGCAGGAGAGCAGTGACCCAGTGGCACCTCGCGCCTTGTCGATTGATGAGGAGTGGGCGGTGATCATGGCCCTCGAGGAGGAACGGGGCCGCGCACACGCAGCTGAGTCAGCACCCGTGGCATCACCAGCACCTACACACGAGGATCTGAGCTACCTCGAACCGATCGTTTACCCGAATACGAACGCCCCGGTGAATCCATGGCGCACCCATGGCGTCATAGCCATGCCAGAGGACAACGGGTGGCGTTGGAGGTGGTGGCGCTTGTGGGCACTGCCGAGTCTGGCGTTTCTTACGGTCGTTACTGTCGCCGTTGTGCGGCTCTATGGGCAGGCAGTCGACCGTGGTGACCCCAAGTCACTGATCATACCGTTCCTGTTTCTGGTGACTCTGTGGTGGAATTGCTTGATCCATGCCCTATACGTCATGTGCGTCAGACACATGAATCCGTCCGTCGGCTTTCATATCGGTGCGGCGATCGCCGCTTTCGTGGTGTCCTCAGTAGCGGCGTTCGTCTGTGTGTGGGTGTTCGTGACGGCCGTGAATCTTGGCGTGGTGGCGGGTGCGTAAACGGCCGTTATCGCACCCGCCACGCAATAGTCCTAACGTGAACCGAAGGTCGCCAGAAATCGGGTGCAGAAACCAGGTGCAAATCCAACGGTGCAAACGATGATGGTTGATCGTTTATGCACCCCGGCGTACGATGAAAGCTCACGGCGGCGTTGCCGATCAATCAAGGGAGAACGTTATGGCTAACGATCAGATCCGTACCGATGAGGAAGCACGAGCGTCGATCGCTTTCGCTGACGCTGCGCTGAATCTTGCTGGGCACGTTGTTACTGATGCTCATCTTCGTGACCTTCAGTGGAAGACGGCCACGGGCGAGCTCACGGTCGAAGAAGCAGGTAGTGCGGGAGAAAGGTACCTGTACGAGAAGTTCGGGTATTCGCATGAGTGAGGATCCGAGTTGGGATGAGTATTTCATCCCAGGTACTCAGGTACTGCGCAACAAGTTCACCGGCGGCGGTGAGTTGCCATACGGGGTTGATTCGGAACGCGCGTTGCGAGCGTTGGAGGAACACTGGGCGAGCTTGCGCCTTATCGAGCTCCGAGATAATCCGATCCTGGGGTTGTTTGATTACGACCACATGAAGGCCATTCACCGGCATATCTTCCAGGACGTTTACGAGTGGGCGGGCGTTGAGCGTACGACCCCGATGCTTGGTCCGTTGGTCAAGTATGGACCTGATGTGTCCGGATTCCCTGATCATGATCCGGCTGATCGTTCCGTTGCACATGAGTACTACCGTGCCGGTCCTGAGCTGAGGCGAGCGGCCGAGCGCGAGTACGACGCAATTCGTCATGCCGACTACCTGCGCGGCCTGGACGTCGATGATTTCGTCGACGCGCTCGCGCAACGATGGGCCGCCATCAACCAGGTTCATTCGTTTCGCGAGGGCAACACACGCAGTCAGTTCGTGTTCTTCTCAGAGCTCGCTCATCATGCAGGTTATTACGTGGATGCCGATGCTTTCGCTCCTGTGTCCCAGGCGCAGATCCTCGCGGGAGTGACCAACCCGCTACGCGACGGGCTGGTAGCTGCGCGCTTCTACTTCCAGGATCGCCATGATGCCGGTCCTATGGCAGAGGTGTTGTCCTACGCAGTTCGTCCCCTCACCGAGGCAGAGAAGCAGCACCGACCAATTGTGCCCGTCGAGGCACGTAGGGCTCATGCCGTTACGTCGGCCGCGTTTCCGGCGGGGGTGAGGCCACCCGGTCGCGCGCATGTTCAGCGTGCGGATGAGCTGTCGGCACGGCCGTATACGCCGATGCAGTATAACGGGTACACACGTTAGGGTGTGCGGTAATCAGGTTGGGGTCGCAGGAGGTTGGCGTGGCGATCGTTGGGTATGCGCGCGTATCGACGCGTGAGCAGGCCACGGACGCGCAGGAAGCAGAGCTGCGGGCGGCCGGCGCACAGCGGGTGTTCGTCGACCACGGCGTGAGTTCTCGGCTCGAGCACCGTCCCGCGTGGGATGCATGTATGGAGTACCTGCGTGAGGGTGATGTGCTTGTTGTCCGCGCGCTCGATCGATTGGCAGGCTCAGAGAGAATCGCGATCGACGTGATCCGCGATCTGGGCAAGCGTGGGGTGCGGCTCCGGTCCCTGACCGAGCCGTTCCTGGACGTCGACGCGTCCACGCCGATGGGTGAAGCGATCATTGGAATCATGGCCGTGTTGGCCCAACTACGGGTGTCGACGATTCGCGAGAATACGCGCAGGGGCCTTGCCCATGCGCGAGCTGAGGGGCGTGTTGGTGGGCGTCGACCGCGGGTGACTGGGGATCGTCTGGAGGCGGCTGAGGCGATGTTTCAGGCGGGAATGACGCACAAGCAAATCGCATCGACGTTGGGGGTGCATCGGTCGACGGTGACTCGAGCACTCGCCAAGCATCGTGATGGATCCTAGTGGTGCATCCACTTGGGTGGTGGGGTGGTAGCCCAGTGGGCTACCACCCCACCGTGTTGTTATGGGAGGGTTGGGCCGCTGATGAGGAGCGCGAAACCGAGAACGATGAGGGCGAGTGTGCTTGTTCCGATTATCCCGCGCGGTCCTCGTGTGGTCATGATGCGCATGCAGCCGACGATGATGAGTAGGGCGCCGGTGACGCTTGTGAGTGACCTGTATGCGCTGTCGCCGGGGTTGTGGGCGGCGAGGTAGGTTGCGCCGGCGTAGATCGCTGCAGCTACTGCGAGGAAAATACCGATCCCGACGACCTGGTAGATCATGGTGGGAAGACGCCGTTGCGCCGCAGATTCCAAACTGTCATCAGAGTGCATCGCTGGCAGCGTGGTGATCGAGTATCCGGTGAGGGCGATGACGATGCCGCACACGATGTGAAAGAGAATGACGCTGTTCATTGATGTGTCCTTTCAGGGGTTGAGTGAGTCGTCAGGCTTCGGCGTCGGGGGTACGTCCCGAGGTCTTGGGGAGGCGGACGGGGTCAGGGAAGCCAGCCTTGGTGAGGTCCGCTTTCGACCAGCCGTTTGAGGTGGCTGCCTTGAATGCACTGCGATAGGTCGCTACAACTTCGTCGAGGGCGTGATGAGCGTCGCCGAGTGCACGAACCGCTGCTTCCCGGTCTTCGTCTTTCTTGAGCAGCTTGTGTAGAGGATCCATGTGCGTCCCTTCGATTCGTGGCACCACCGGGTGTGGCGCCTGGTACTAGTACCGTGTCGGCGTGCGCGCACAAGGACGCAAGGGCACTCCCGCAGGCGGAACGGATGAGCGGGGCGACGTGGCAGTCGTGCCCCCTCCATCGGGGGCGCGACCCCACCCCAACCAAACCGAAACGACATGAGCACGTCAGTCCAGTGTTATCTCACAGCGTCTTGTTTGTTACAGCGAACGCGTTAGCAAAGCGCACGAAGCGGCATGGAAAGCGCGCAAAGATCGGTCAGAAAGAGCGTGGAGCGCGAGCGTCGAGGGCCCGGACGAACCGCATTCGCGGTCCGCCCGGAACGAAAAACGGGGCTGAGTTTTCGGGTGCGAACGTTGAGGTTGTGTCCTTGCGTTGTCATGCGTGGTCTGCACTGTGTCCCACGAAGTAGAATTCGCGTAGCAAGCTGTATAATACCTATATCGGTATTAAGCTTTTTGGCGCGACGCATATGGCGTCACGTGGCACACTAAAAAGTGTGGTCCGAAGGATCGCTGCGCTGGCCTGAAGAAGGTGTGAGGAGGGCGAGTCAGATGAGTAGTGAAGCAGTGTCGCATTCTCGGACGGCTCGCAGGGCGCGGCGGTCAGTGCGAGGGGTTCAGCGGTCTCGGTTGCTTGTGTCGTTGACGTCGTCGGAGCGCGCGCTCATTGAGGAGGGCGCTCGTCTTCGTGGCGTGTCTCTATCTCGGTTTGTGGTGGAGGCAGCGCTTCACCCGGTCACTGCCACTGAGGGGGTTGCTGGGCCAGCTCATGCGGAGGAGTTAATTGAGCTGCTTCGCGCCTATCGGCGCCAGCTTGAGGGCGCAATGACGAACCTGAATCAGATCGCACACCATGCGAACACGATGCACGAGGTGCCCGAGGATTTCAAGGCTGTCGTCTCGAGCGTGGCCGATACGATCGAAGACATCAACGCTCGCCTCGATGGGGTACGGCGATGATTCCCAACATCGTCACCGGCGGCGACACCGGCGGGCTCATGCGCTACCTCGTGGGACCGGGCCGGGCCAATGAGCACGAGAACCCGCACGTGATCGCGGGCTCGCGCGACATCGCGCGCAAAGTGGGGTGACTGGGAGACGATTAGTGTCTCCCAGGCCGACGAGATCGCAACGCGCCTTGACGCGTACATGCACGAGACAGGCACCTTCCCCACAGGCAAGGTGCGCCGCTTCAATCCAGCCACAGGAGCGGTGGAGTGGAACGGTGAGATCGAGGCCAACCATGTCTGGCACTGCTCCCTCTCCCTGTCGCCAGAAGAAGCGGCTCTCGGGGACGAGATCTGGGGACGCATCGCCGCGGACTTCATGGACACGATGGGCTTCACGGGGTCAGACGGGAAGGCACCGTGCCGGTGGGTCGCGATCCATCACGGGAGCGCGAAAAACGGCGGAGACCACATCCACATCGCAGCTACGATCGTGCGTGAGGATGGCACAAAGTGGAGCCCGTGGTACGACCAACGCAAAGCCCAGCGCGCATGCAACACCCTCGAGCACCGATATGGACTCCGGGTTGTGGAGTCACGCGAGCACGGTCGCGGCTCGAGGTGCGACAGCGCGGCCGCACAGAACACCGCGAAGCGCGCGGGTGCCTCGCGCACGGACCGCGCTGTCCTTGAGGAACGTTTGCGCGCAGCTGCAACCGCGGCAGCGAGTGAAGCTGATTTCGTGCGTCGAGCTCGTCACCTCGGGGTACATCTGCATCCCAGGTTTGCGAGCGGGCGCACCGACATCGTAGTCGGGTACAGCGCCGCGCTCCGCACCGAGGACGGGCAGCAGACCCGATGGTGGGGCGGAGGCAGAATCGCCCGCGACCTCACCCTCACACAGCTGCGCACGCGCTGGGAGGACACGCCGACGAGCTCGCTCGAGGCCGTCGAAGCATGGAAGGGTCACTACCCAAAGCGGGCACCCTACGATGGGCCGCTATGGGAGGACCGCATCCGCGCTCTCGAGCACTTCCGCGCGCACCTCGAGCAGTTATCCCCCACCGATCGCGTGGGACTTGCAAACGCCGCCGCCGACGTCGCAGGACTCCTGCACACCCAAGCGATCACAGCGCGCACGCCGGGTGGGCGGGACATGCTCGAGCGCGCTGCCGTCCAGGTGGGCAGGTGCGCGCAGCTCAAAACACGGCCGGCCGACAAGCGATTGGTCGACGTGGGCGCCCGTCTGGCCTCAGATCTGGCACTGTCGATCGCCGCTACGTCAAGCCCCCACATGGCAGCCGTCGCCCTCGCACACGCGACCGTCGATCTCGTGCAAGCGATCGCGGATCTTCATGAGGCTGCAGGCCAAGCAGCAACCGCCGCCGCAATCGAGCGCGACGCACAGGCGATGTTTGATCGAATGAACACCTACCCGCGGTTCGACGTCGACGCCCTCACGTCAGCTTATGAGCGTCTTGAGCGCACCTCCGCGCCCGCACAGCGCGAGGCTGTACCGCCTCCTCCCCCCCGCCGCCGGCACCCAAGGAGGACAGCGCGATCGCCCGCGACGCCCAGGCCCTCGCCAACGCGTCGGTTGACAATGACCTTCACCGTGTCCGCACCGTACTAGACGCGGCCGGCATGCCGTTCACATCTTCTCGGCCTCGAGGTGCACAGCCAGGTATTCCGCGCGACGTCCTGGGCGGACAGCCACGCACATTCAAGCACGCAGCAATAAGCACGGATGAGGCCCAGCGCCTCGCAACAGAGGCCGCCCAGCGGGCACAACACAAGGACACCGGCCCAACCAGGTAAGCCCCTCTGCTGTGCGTGTACGCGCCCACGATGAGTGGTGAGAGGTGCCCAACACCGGGTGTCTCCGTACCACACATTGGAGGGACTCCTATGAACGCGATCGACGTCGGCCGCAATGAGCTTGCGCGCCTCGGACTGCACCCGGGGGCGCGGCATCCAAATGTCGCTGATTCGACTCCGGTCCAGGACGAGGATTCTACGATCTTCTACGACTACTGGACGTTCAACCGGCCAACCGTCATCAAAACGAGCGAAACCGGCCGTCTCCTCGAAGCAACCGTATACGATCCCACGACAACCGATGACGAACAGGCGATCACCGTGGCCGGGGAGGCAGCTTGTCAAGAGTATGTACGCCAGGCTGTTGCCTGGGAAAGCGAAGACGCAGATCGTATTCGCCACGACGCTGCGCACGCACGCATCATGGCGTGCATCACCGAGTTAGCCGAGGACAACCCCGCCCTCACTACGTGGGCACTCGCACACGCTCCCATCGTCGACATCGACACTGAAGACCTCACCCTCACTCTCACTGATCTCAACGGCGACCCCATCATCGACCTGCACACCTCTAGCATCGCTGGTGGTGGATGGGCCCGTCTCCACGGACATGCACTCGATGAACTTGACAACATCATCGCCAGTCCAGATTTCTCCCGTCTCCCCCCACAGGGTGGGAATGCGGCGCGAAAGTCTCACGGCGTTTCTAACCACACTCTCCGACGACCTGGACAAGATCCACTACGATGCCATGCATGCTCCGGGAGTTCCAACCCTCTCCCAAGCGATCAAAGCAGCCAAGAGAGCACAACCCACCACTGAGGCAGCTGCTCGAGCTACTCAGCGTTCGTCTATTCCCCCCTGAGATGCTCGGGAAGATCGCTCCACGTATCGGAACTCAAGCGTTCACAACGAGACCAATGCAAGGGGTCCCATCGTCTGCGCTTCACGAAGCTGAAGGGAGATCACTGTGAATGAGCATGACCCGTACGAGGATGTCCCTCCGATTGACGTCGAGCCGCTGCCCAGCGACCTCGAGGACGTAGTGCCCGCCGATCCCTCGAGGAACGAACCAAAGCTGTACTACTCGAGTGTTCACAAGTTCGTTGAAGAGTTCTTGACACAGATTTACGACCGGTCCCTCGGAACCGGTCTCAACTGGTGCTCGGAATGGTGGAAGCACACCGAGGCGGTCTTCTACTTGACCGCCTTGTGGCACTCGTGGGAGGGGCTGCGGGCGTCGGGTGAGCTCACGGCGATGGCCACCTGGTCCGTGCAGTACCTGTACCCGATCATGGATCGCCTTATGTCCGAAAATGGCCCTTTCAAGGGGTGCCAGCCCGACTTGGGGCACCGTAAGGGCGAGCATAAAGAAGAGTCCGCACCTCATCCGGGGCGCGTGCTACCGACGACGACGCCGCCGCCCGGGTCGTCGACGAGCGCCAATAACGGATGCAAACGTGGGGGTGGGGTAGCTATATTGGCTACCCCACCCCCACGCGTTCACTCTAGCGGTGGATCGTGTGTACATCCTCGAGGGGCGCGGCCGGCACTCGGCCGGCCGGCACACTCACCGGTGTCACCAACATGTCCTGTGCGGGCGCAGGCTGGGCCTGCGATGCGACTGTGAAGGCTCGCACCCCCTCGGCGTCGATGCCGGCATCGAGCAGATGCTGTGCCCAGGCGTGACGCGCCTGCGGCGTATCCCACGCTATCGCGGTAGTCGTGTTGTCAGTCAGCTCAGGCGCATCCAGCGCCTGGGCAGGCACTGGTGTATCCGGCGCGGTGGCGAGCATCTGTGTCGCCGTATAGATGTCCCCGCGCTCAGGCGCGGGCATTGGCGCGGCCAATGAGTCCGACATACGTATTTCCTCGAGAATTTCCTCAAGGGATTGCTCGAGTTTTTCCCCGTCGACGAGGGGCGCGGCAGCGGCTAGTTCTGCCACAGACACGATTGTCATGTCAACGAACTCATCCTTACGCTGGTCTCGGAATGATGGTGGGTTGCGGAATTCCTCGCGAGCTCGTGCCTCAGCAGCCTCTCGGGCACGGGCCTCGGCTTCCAGGCGCCGATGTGCCTCCGCCGCTACTTCCCGTGCATCCTCGTCGACGTGCGCGAAACGCTCGGCTAAGCCGACTGCTCGCGCTCTTTCTGTGGCGCTGATCTTGGGGTCATCCCACCAGCCGTCGCGGCGTGCCGCACGATAGATCGGCGCTGCGAGACGCCGCTGCTGTTCGGTGACTGTGCGCAGGGCGCGGGCGTGCTCGAGGGAGGCGCGCGCGGCCGCGCGGCGTGCGGCCGCCTCACGCGCAGCGAACGCACGAGCAATCATTATTGCTGCGCGCATCAGTTGCGCTGCTTGCTTGGATAGGTGTTGCTCGATCTGGTCGGCACTCATGGGTTTCTCCTATCGTTTCTTGGTTTCCCAGTAGGGCACGGTGCGCACGTAGACGGCGGGCGCCCCCTGATGCAAACACCCACGCGCGGTTGGGTGGCATGGCCATAAGTTCCGACACCGGGGCAATCGGACGCTGAGCTGCCCCTACAGACACGCTCCTCGAGGTCCCCTGCCGACTTGAGGACGTCTGTACCTGATCGACATACTCCATGCCAATCAGCGTCGACAGCGACTGGAGGAATTTGTCCTCTGAGACGCCGCCACCGTACGCCTTGACGTTGGCGGCGCTCCAGAGCTTGTTCATACCAGCGTCGCCCCAGACGCTCACGCCCTGGCTCCACGACTGCAACAGAGTGTCTACAACGATGCCCCGAGAACCAAATGGCTGTACAGGTCGGGGAGTTCGCGCCACCGGCACACGTTCGCCGCCTCATCGAGGGCGACAAAGAGCGGCAGAGCGAGCCTGCCACCGGGCTGGGTTTTTGCGTGCTCGAGGGCGGCCTCAATGACCGCAACGGTCAGTGCCGTCACAATCGGGGATGCACTGCCACGGCCCTCCTGCGACAGGCAATACAACGTATCGGCTGATGCCACAAAGTCGGTGGGGCGAAACTCCATCATCATGTCGTTCTCGCCGTCCTTCACTGTCTGAGGCAGGACCCAGCGCAACGCCTCGTCGTTGAGCAGGAACGACATCGTTTGGGAGGCGCCGCCATACACGCCACCTCGGGTTTCTGCCGGCAGATTCATCATCCCGCGCAGCGACTGTGCGGTCATCATCTGCCCAGCGCGCTCCAAGATCCGCACCGGCTCGTCATCGAGAGGCCGCGTCAGCCACTCATGCACCATCCGAATGTCTCGGCCACCGAGGGCAGCCGCCAATACAAGCGCAGCGACCAGGTCTTTCGATGCCCCATCGAAGTACGCATCCTTGGTGGCACCTGGATCGCGCTGAGAATCGATGAAGACCTCCGCCAGCGAAATGGCATCAACTGGATTCTCTACCCCCGCCAGGATGTTCCACCACCACGATTGGTCTTCGCCCGCAATCCCTTGGGGATCAAATACCCAGGTTCGGCCAGATCTGCTTCGTTCCAGACGAGTCACATCAACGATGTCACGTTTGTTCGAGGTCGCGAGGACTGCGCCGGGCGCTACGAGAATCCGCGGGACCAGCCACGCGGTGGTCTTACCCGTCCTCGGGCCTGCAATCATCAGACACACGAACTCCCAGGATGAAAACAACCACGCGTTTCCTCGCACCATGCGCCCGATCGGCAAACCTGGAGAATCGGCCACGACACCCAGCCGGGATGCCTGCGATGCCACCGCCCGTTCCCCCAGAACGGCCACCTCACGCCGTGCGGCAGCCTTGCGAGCGACTTGATCTCCGCGCTTTTGCCGACGCGGGCCACGGTGGCGCCACCGGGTGATAACAACCAGGCACGCGAAGCCGATCAGGAGAATGAGGAGAGCGAGAACGGCCACTGCACGGGGCTGCTGGCCCCGGATGATCCCCCCCCTGCCAGTTTCAGAAGATTCGAAGGTAGCTCGATCCCCGTCCACCAGGTGTACAGGGCGCGCGCACCGTACAGGCATGCGCCACCGACCCCGAGCGTGATGAGAAGAAGCCAGATGCCTCGTCCGCTATCACTCATTGAATCCCACATGGTGTCACCACCTCTTGTTTGTATTGGACAGCTCGTATTCCACCGGCGTGAAGTCAACCTGGAATGGGTAGGCCGGGGCGTCCGACGTTTTAAGAAGGAATCGCCCGCGACCTACGGGGGCCGCACTTCCCCCCGTAATCGGGTCATACTCCCCAGGAGCATTCCATGAGGACACCAGGGCTTCCTCACGGCGTGAGAACGCCATGACAGATCTGAGCTCGCGGACCTCTTTGGGGGGAACACCGCCGATGAACAACATTTTTGATCGCTCGATGAAGCCTTGTGCTTTCTGTCGATCAGAGACCGACGGTAAGGCCTGGAAGTCCGCAACGGAGTGGGTGATCATAATTTGTCCGACACCCACAGTCCTGTTGAGGCGGGTGAGCGAATCGACGCGCTCGACCATGCCCGGTGAAGACCGAAGGATGCGCCAGAGTTCATCCATGATGAGCTGATAGCGCTGCCGGGCAATCAGCCCCGTGTCGGCGAGAACCTGAGTGACCTCGACGGTGGCAAAACCGTATGACCAGCATGACAGTAGGACCGCTGCTTGCAGGTCTTCGTCGGCGTACATGAGCGAGGACACGTCGAAACGACGGACGCATCCATGCGCATGGACACAGTTTTCTTCGCTGCGAACAGTGAGCCGAAACGTCCCATGAGCAGCGCCTGGAGTGAGGCCTCGAGGTCGTTGGTCAACCGCTCATACTCTCCAGGTTTTCCTTTATCGAGGGCGGCCGCATGGAGCTGCTCAGGCCCCTCTTGGACGACCCGAAGAACATCGGCGAGAGTCGGCGTACCAGCGTGCGTCTCCTCGAGGACACGGATAGCGGCATCAATGATCGTTTCCTCGCGATCAGTGGGTGCCTGTCGACGAATGATCTGGATCAGCGAACACACCAGCTGCTTTTTACGTTCGTGAGCTGCTTCCGTCACTTCCTGGGCCTCGCGGACGTACCCGGCTGCCAGCAGCATCTCCGCCGCTTCGTCGGCATTACCACCGTCCAATGGGTTCAGCCCCGTTTTTCCGTGTCCAATCGCGATGATTTGTCCGCCCAGCGCGTCGATGACGTCAGCGTATTCGCCCTTGACGTCTCCGACGACCATGGAATGGATACCAAATGCCTCGGCACCCAGCACCATCCTCCTAATCAGTGAAGACTTTCCCAAGCCATTCAGGCCTAGGACCATGGCAGATGGGGCAGAAATAAGCCCCTTTTGAAACCAGCTGATAGGGTCGGCGCACACTGCGCCAGTCCCATCCGTCGCCCGTCCAAGGGGAACGCCAACAGGTGGCGGGGTCCCACCCGCAACAAACGGATACAGGCCACACACCTGGACGCTCGTGCCGCGATAGTCGTGAATGCGGGGAAGCGGCGTGACGCCGCCACCGCCGGGGCGGTTGAGATCCGCGACCGTTATCCTCATGCTCATATCGACCACACCTTTTGCCACGAAGGGACAACGCCCAGGGGAAGGGCGAGTGCAAACGCAGAATCCTGCGCTCCGTAGGCAGGCCGCATGCGCAACTTCGATGCGGACGCAAGCGACGTGATGGCCGCAGCCGTGTCGTCGAGCTCATCCCCCGTCACAGTCGCTGTCACCAGGACTGTGAAGTCCACCAGACCCGCACCACTGGCTTCCTCCTGCGCGTTCTTCTTTGCGATTGCTACCTCGCGCGCGGCGCGCGCAGTGACTTTCTTCGACATGCCAGCCGCCGCCGCGGCCGTCGTCATGTCGCGCTCGACGATGTCACCTGTCATGGCGGCATCAATGGGACGCAGCAACAGGGTGACACGCTTGCGCTCAACATCCCGCGAGATCGACAACAGCTTCGATAAGACACCCGACTGCACGACTCCCGTCGGCGCCTTAGTCAGCACCCACGTGCGAGACAGGCCCGAATCATGACGGAACGAGTCAAAGGAGACACGGGCACCGACGGGACCAGCGTCCTCCCAGTCCAGGTCAACCTCATCACCACCGGCCGTTGCTTCTTCGAAGAGTGGTTCGGACGCCGGGTCGTAGGCCACACGCACCAAACGAGTCACGTCAATAGCTGTGAGGAGGTGGGCAGGCCCCGTCCCGGCCGCCTCAAGCGAGTGCGTCAGGTAGGGCAGTCGCGTCCCGATCTCACGGGCCACTTGATCGGTCGACCGCTTCTTCACACTCATGCGCTTCGTATCGAAAGTCAGCGTCACTGTGCAGCGCAGCTGCGCCGCCCCCGCGCGATACTGCGAGACAGCCTCGCGCACAACGCTCAGCGCGATCGCAGGAGCATTCACGTCAAGTCGAGCGTTCACCTGGCGCTCAAGGGAGCCACCCGTATCGGGCACCGTCTCCACGCAGACACTGGCCTGAACGATGCCGATTTCGCTTCCCAGGTCAGCAAGCCACGCGCCCCAGTGCGCGACCTGCTGGTCGATGCGTTCCTGATCGACCAGTGCAATACCCGACGGAGCGACCCCCATGATGACGCTCACGTGAGTATTGCCGTGGTGAACGAGGGCAAACGGGCGATCATACGAATCAACGTGCTCGCTGATACGCGATCCCGAAAGCAGTCCAGGAATACGAGCGCGCCCACCCGGGACAACACCGATCGGCCCGGACCTGTACACGGTACGTCGAGCTCGACGACGCCGAGCAAACGACACACGCTCAACCATCTTGTCCCACACACTCACGCCATGGGCATCTCTGATCTCCATCGCCCCCAAAACGGACAGCCCTGAAAGTAACAGAACAGCTGCGTGCGTGAGGCCAAGCGATCCATAGACGAGGATTGACACGATGAGCAGTGCCAGTAGCGCCATCGTCTGGAAGAAGCTCAGTTTGCCCAGGCCCGCCAACCTGGGGTGACGCCAGTTCCCATACGTACGGATCTGTGTCTCTGTTGCACCGATCGTGCTCATGCGTGTGCTCCTTCCGCACTGGTTTCGACCATATCGTTGATTCCCCGTTGTGCCTGCGAAGCGCCATCTGCGACAGCCTGCACGATGAGGGCCGCTCCGCCAGTAGCAGCCCCCGCAGCTGCACTGCCTGCAGCGGCACCACCTTCGGCCGCCCCGGCAGCCGCTCCACTGGCTGCACCGTTGCTTGCACCGGCGGCACCACTCGAGCCCACCGCTCCGGCATCGGGCGCAGCAGTAGCACCCGACGGAGAACCCGCTCCACTGGCTGCACCGTCATGAGATGACGGTGCCGGTGATGCATCTGCCGATACATGCCCCCTATGCACCACGTCGACCGCGCCCGAGGCGACCGTCGCTGCCCCTGTAGCCGCGCCGCCGACCCCGCCCATTGAGGAAGCAATCATCGCTCCCGTGGGCATGAGCAGCCCGACGAGCGCAAACGGACAAATGGCCGCGAACACCATGAGCATGACACCGACAAGAAAAGAAACAAACCCCTCCAGGCCACTCTCCGAGGTCAGGAAGAGGATTGTTGTCGCATAAATGACTGATACGGCCAACTTGTAGAGGACAAGTCCTGAGAAGAAGCCCAGGATTTTCCCCGCCCATGCACGCCCCCATGACGTGCTAATCGTTGACGCGATGATCGGTGCCAACCCCATTATCACCATAAGCAAAATCGATCGAATCCAGATCATCGCCATCTGAATGACGTTCGCAATTGTCCCTGCCAGTGCAAGCAGGAGAACAGCAGTTGTGCCCCCCGGAATTTGGCTACTGTCCCACAGGACCGGAATGATTCGTTTTCCGAAGGTTTCGGCGCTTTCTTCCGTGACTGAATCCAAGAGCCATACCGCCGTCTCGTCAAAGATGCTAATGAGAGTTGATGCCAACGTGAGCCCAGCTCCCGAAATGACGACGACTGTGACAAGAGACTGTGCGACTTGGCGCAGTGAATCACCACGACCGTCAATGATGACTTTTATTCCAGCGACAATGAGGGACGCGATCATTACAGCAGCCAGGAGAAAGCGCAGGTAATCCTGCAGCTTATACGCTGGAGAAGAGGTGACGAAGAGTGAGGGAACAGGTGCCTTCACCCACCACGTTCCCAGATTGAGGATGATTTCTCCGAGGGACTTTGTCACCTCGTTGACAAGTTTTTCGAGCATCCCCATGCTAGTTCACGCTCCACGGGGTGATGCGAGTTTTTGCTTCATCCGTGAGTTCACCGATTCCCCAGGCCTCAGGGGTTTCGGGGTAGACAACCTTCCAGTCTTTCACCCACGTCATGCGCAGTGGAATGGTCAGCGTCTTGGGATCGTCTCCGAGAGTAAAGGTATAGACAACAAGCACATTGTTCTCATCACGGATTTCGTAGTAGTAGCCCGTGATATGCGCTTCCTGCATGGAGTAGACACCGGCGTGAGAGCGACTCGAGTCAAAAACCTTACCCGCGAGGGCTCCGTCGGAATTGTCTGCAAGGTCCATCGCGATCGAGTCACGCCGTTCGGCATCCCATGTTGAATGCAGGAGGAAGTTCGCACCCGCTGTGATCGCACCTTCAGCCGTATGTGAGTAGCAGTACGACAGATTTGTGCGATCCATAGCAGCGAATGGTCCCGCCTTAGTTGCAACCTCGACCGACCGACCTCCCTGGACAGTGCTCACGCGCGTCGCTCGAGGTGTTTGCCCCAGCGGCAACATATTGACCTCGTCGACGTAACAAGGCTGCGAAATGTAGTCCATTCCGAGCACTCCCTCCGCGGGGGTCGGGGAGGGCATGAGCGATGGCGTTGCACTCGGTGACGGCGTGATCACCGTTGGCCTGCCGGTCGGCTGGCCTGACTGATTCGACGGCTGCTTTATTGTAGAGCCGCGCATTGCCAGCCCCACTCCCAGTCCAATCCCCATAGCCACAATGACAATGACAATCAGACCCGAGGCGATCACCCATGGGGATGCGAATGGGCTCCGTTCCCTTTCCTCATCGCTATCGCTCATCACATCGCTCCTTTAGACAAACTGCCTGATAATAATCGGTGCCGACACGACGATGAGTACACCGGCAATGGTCCACCCGATTTTTTCGACGGCTTCGCCACCAGCTCCGGGCCCTTGCCGGTTGTGAAGGGCGATCATCCCGCCTGCGATAATCAGGCCGAGGACTCCGCAGATAATGCCAATCCACATGGCATTGCCCAACAGATCACTGATCTGACTCACCAGTCCTGCAATGGTCTTCGGCTTCACGTCTGGAACAACTGAGGTATCGGTCCCAAGTAGCGTGGTCAGTCGAGTCATAATGATCATCTGAGTGTCCTTTCGGTCCATGCCGCCACGGTGGCGGCAATCTTGGTGATACGGCGTGAATGATCGGCATTCACGTCGCTTTCCTTGGCGAAGCGCCACTGCGCCTGCCACGGAACGAATGCACAATGCGGGAATGCGCCCGACGTGATCTGGAGTTGATCACGGAGCTCACGAGGGAGACGCCCGGGGGCATCAGCCCCAACAACGAGGCCAACGAGTTGCCCAGGGAGGGCACCTGACGCCCACTCGATAGCCACGTCCTGCGCTGCACGCAGCCCCGCCGCAGTTGAGCGGCAACAGACCACGATGCTCAAAAGTCGCGTGGGGTTGACGTGCTGCGGCCACGCAACACCAGCATCACCGGCACTAGCAGATGCGCCCAGGTCGAGGCTCCTGCGCCGCCGTGGGCACCCACGATCCACAGGAGAGGGGCACCATCGACGGCGGAGCGCCGGATGTGCCGACGAACGGTCAGCCCATCGACGCCCGGGGCCCACGGGCGCGCAGCGGCCACAGCGGGCGGGGGTGGAATCGGCACAGACGAACCTTTAGGGGCCTGCCACGATTCTTGCGCAGGTGAGGTCAGACCTAGATCCGGATAAGACGACATGTGCGCTCCTCTCACTACGCCCTATCCGTCAGCACGTACACGCACACCGACGTGCACGCCGACCACCAGCCAAGATGGCATCATTAATACAGACCGTTTGACACCTCCTGGAGCACCCCCTCATGAACCACAACCCCCAGCCTGAACGCCTCCAATACTGGGCCGTCACCTTCGACGGCCGCCCTCCCGGCGCCGGCGGCCAGCTCAACACCGCAGGATGGCCCTCAACCGACCGCGCCTACGCGATCGCACAAGCCATCGACAAAGCGATGCGCCAAGGCATCGACATGTCACGCATGCGTGTCTTCCAGCGCCTCGAGATAACCGTCAAGAGTGAATGGGTCGAAGACGACGCCACCATCGACGACCAAGAACTCATTGACGACATCATCAAAGACATTCAGCAGATCGACGGCCATACATTTCCTGACCAACCATAAAAACCCTGAAAATCCAACGAAAGTGGAGCTACCTGACACTTTTGTCAGGCACCTCAATCACGCCCATGTGATCTACGCAATAAGCAACGTCTTGCGCCACGCGGCTGCGACGACCGCGGCCTGTTCAGCCAGCGATTTCTGATCGGCATCGAGGGCATTCAATACCGTCCCACGCCGTGACCCAACCAGGAGCGTCATCCACGCGCGTGCAGCTGTAGGACTCACCCCGAGAGAGGCGAGCGTGGCGTCGCGCGCGGCCATCGTGTGAGCATTCGCGACCGAGACATGAGCAGCGATCTGCGCGATGCGCACACTGCCCGCCCACGCGAGCGTCGACGGCATACCTGCCTCACGCAACACGTCAATGACGCGCACGAAAGGTCCCGTCAGCTCATCAATCCCCACATACAGCTCCCCAGCCCCACCAGCGAGGGAAGAACCCCTTCGGGGACAACGCCCTCGATAGTCACTGCGTTGCGGTCCTCCAGGCTTGCCAACGACTCCTCTGCAACTGCGCACCCACGGCCCGCGACCACACTGCCCACGGTCGGCGGGCACGAATCATCGATGCGGCGGACGCGCGCGCCTCCAACCACGCCAACGTCAAGACATCAGCCAAAGCATCCGACACCGCCTCCCCCTCGAAACGCGCCTGGCGAACCGCAAGGCGCCCAAATTGCTTGGGGCCATGCTCCAGTAACGTCACAGCTAACCGGCTCGCACCCTGCCCAACCCAGCCTGCTTCGCATGCCTCAACAAGGACAGCGCGCAACCCCTCGTTATCATCCGGGTCAACCGCGCCTCCAGTGAAGACATCGACGACGACACCCAGGCTCTGCATCCGATCACGGGTCCGCTCCACAGCAACCGCGGGGTCACGGACCAGCTGGAATCGTGACGGCGCGCGATGCCCCGCCTCTCGTCGCTCCTCACGCACGATCAGCGCACGATCCTCTAGCTCCGCTAGACCACGCCACACCGTCCGGCGGCACCGATCTGTCGTCTCGGCCAACCAACTGATCTCCACGATCGCGGCCCCACGATCATCCGCCAAAGGAAGCCAGCTCACGCAAACACGCGCGGGCTGAAGCCCCCAAACCTCGCTGAGCTCGGGCCCATGCAGGCCAAGACAAGACCACATCCACCATCTCAGGCCACCTCCCCGTCCACATGCTCAGCAATCACACGACCCGCGATCTGCTCGCCAGATGCCACGAGAACCTCCAGCAGCGCCGACGGCGACGGCTTCCCGCCTTGGGGATTCTCCCGACGCCACACATCCACCAACCCTGCTTCAAAGACAGCTCTACAACCGCCCGCCTCGCAGGCGACAACCCAGGAGCCAACCGAGCCACGAGATCATGAATGCGCATATGCACCAACGACGGAGCCGTCTGCGCTTCACGAGCAGTAGCCACGGCCGCGCGCTCACTTGCCAGGCGCTCACGCTCACGCGAGGCAGCCGCAGCCTGAGCCCGAGGAGACTCCCCCACAGCGACCAGACGACGAAGCCGCGAGCTCACAAGACCCGACATCCGAGCAACGCGATCAGGCAACGGTGAATCCAGCAACCGCTTGATCTCCCCTGGTGTCCACCCGGCATCCAGCCGTTCACGCAGCAAACCAACCACGAGACCAAGACCGCGCGCATCCAGCAGTCGCATCGACTCAGGTAGACACGCCGCCAAGATCGCTAAATCAGCTTCAGAGGAACTTTCAGCACCCTGATCGCTTTCTGACCCCTTAGGGCCCCTAGTGGGCTCCTGAGAGCGCCTACGACCTTCTGGGGGTGCTGACGTCGCCACCGGCGACGCAGCCTCCCCCTCGACAGCCACTTGGACGGCGTAGCCATTGCCCAACCCAACCGAACCTTCAACCACAGGGGTGGGGGTTAGGTTGGGGGTTTGAATATTGGTGGTTTGATATAGGGTAGCAACCGGCATCACGGTGCCGGTTGCTACCGGCATCACGGTGCCGGTAGGGTACCCAACCGGCATTTCGTGCCGGTTGCTTTGATTGCAACGAAAAGTCGGGTTATCCACAGGCTGCGACTCAGAACCTTCAACCCAACCGGCATTTCGTGCCGGTTGCTTTGATTGCAACGAAAAGTCGCACCCGATATTGAGGCGATAGACATTCGTTTTCCGGCCCTGCGGAGTCGCACGCCGCGACACCGACAAGAGCCCCGCTGCCTCCAATGACCGAATCTGGTTGCGCACAGCCCTGTCCTTCAGGCGCGCCTTACGACCGATCTCTGCCTGGGAAGGCCAGCACACGCCCTCATCGTTCGCTGCATCAGCGAGCGCAAGTAAAACAAGCGTCTGGGACTGATCCAGCTCCATCAAGCCCCACGCCCACGTCATGGCCAAGATTGACACACCAAGTCACCTCCCCGCCCTACCTAAGCCTGGCAGCGGAACATCCGAGATCGACGACTCGCGATCAGGGTCGACAGTCGTGTACATCGCCGCGATGTCAGCGGGATCAAAAAGAATGCGACGCGACGGTGTCACCACATGTCGCACGCGACCTGATTTCGCCCATCGTCGCAGGGTGTCCGGAGAAACGCCCACAAGCTTGGCAGCTTCGCCAGCACTGATAAGCTGTTGCATTTTTTGCAGTGTCATACACTATATGATGCATCCATGCACTATTGCCGTCAAGAGATGTCGTTGCAGTTTTTGCAGCGTTTGCGTACTATTGCAGCATGACAACGACGAAGGTTCAGCATGGGCTGGCGCCCGACCAAGCGATCGGCATGACAATCAATCAGCATTTGTTTGCGCGCAAGATGTCTGGCAATAGTTTTGGGCCAGTTATCGGCGTTTCTGGAGCAACAGTCAGTCGCAAGCTGCGAGGAAACGTCGGCTGGTCGGTGACAGAATTACTAACTGCCGCCAACTTCTTTGGCATCGAGCCCGCAGACCTCATGCCCACCCCAGACGGAATGGGCGGCTGGATCCCGGCACCTTTCAAACCCGCCGGGCGGCGGCGAGACGCCGATGCGATGGTGCCCCAAGTCGGGCTTGAACCGACGACCCACGGATTATGAGTCCGCTGCTCTGACCGACTGAGCTATTGGGGCGATGCCATCCTACCGGACTCGGGTTCGTGTGCTCCACCTGCCACCCCGGAACGATCTGTTGCTCACTCCCGAAGCGACACGGGACCTTAGTCGCACCTACGATTATTTTTATCAGGT
>BNJV01000435.1_pt1 | contig 27292 bp, 26 predicted proteins | sample 8540591 | NCBI WGS metagenome assembly BNJV01 (sample SAMD00202457, study PRJDB9452) | human saliva metagenome | host: Homo sapiens | reverse complement strand
TGAATCATTAGTATGATATAATATTATTTTTGTATACTAAGTTATGTATTTGAAAGGAGAAAAATATAATGCAACAATCATGGAAAATTGCATTTGCCTACATAGGTGTTATTGTAGGTGCAGGACTCTCGAGTGGACAAGATCTTCTACAATATTTTATAAGTTTTGGCCAAATAGGTCTTATTGGTGTTCTATTACTAGGTCTATTAAATGCCGCATTTGGTAAAATCATGCTTTCTTTGGGGAGCTACTATCGTGCAGACAATCATGAAGAAGTTTTTACACAGATTTCCCATCCGATCATTACAAAAATCCTTGATTTTGTTCTAATCGCTGGTAGTTTTATTATGGGCTTCGTTATGATAGCCGGTGCAGGATCAAACTTAGAACAACAATTTGGACTTCCTTTTTGGATTGGCGGATTAATTTGCTCACTTTTAATCATAACCGTATCATTTATGGACTTTGATAAAATTACCAATGTTCTAGGTATTTTTACTCCTATCATGATTGTAATGATATTCATCATTACAGGTTACTCTTTTTTATTGGTAAAAGTCATGATTGGACTACATTAGAGGCTATAGCCCACACAATCAAACCAGCCACAAGCAATGTATGGTTTTCTGTCATTAATTATTATTCTCTATGTGCTATGACAGCTGTTTCTATGGCCTTTATTTTAGGTGGTTCTGTTGTTCGTATTGGTATTGCTGAAAAAGGTGGCACTCGTGGTGGCCTATTAGTCGGATTAGTTGTTTTTATAGCTGCTATCTCTATTTTTGCAAATCTAGATACAGTAAAAGATGCAGATTTGCCGATTCTTGCTATTGCCAATCAAATTCATCCTTGGCTAGCATATATATATGCAATCACAGTCTTTTCACTTATTTTTAATACAGCATTCTCTTTTTTTATTCTATTGCTAGACGTTTTTGCCAACGGCAGTACAAAAAAAGAATGAGAATTGTTATTATTTCTGTAGTAATCATAGGATATATATGTAGTTTCTTTGGTTTTAAAGATTTGATTAGTATCCTCTACCCAATTCTCGGTTATATGGGACTATTACTCCTAATTATTCTTATTTATGGCTGGCTCCGTGATCGTAAAGATATCATTATGGAAAAACTCTTCCGAAGAAAGATGCTCCATTTATCATTAAAAAAACATAGTCCTCACAAAAATCTTTCAGAAAAAGAACGTGAACTATTCCATACATTAGGTGATATTAGTCAAGCAGATACAAAATCTCTTAAAGAAGATATTCATAATGAAGCAAAAGAAATACTTTCAAATACGGAAACAGTTCAAGAGCTAAAAAGACTATGTGGAAGAGCATCTCTCAATAGATGAAGAAGTTATACATCAAAAATATCAATATTCTACAAGAACAACAGGAAGAATCAAAATCAACTGAATCTTCTAAAGATAGACCTATCAAAAAGTCCAATATAAATAACAATGAAGTAAAAATGAATAACGAGGAAATAATGACAGGTGTGGAATTAGAAATTATACTAAAAAGCTGGAAAAAAATACTACTTAGCAGTGGCGCTGAAATCAGTCGTACAGAGGATACTATGAACTACATAGCACGAGCTATGAATTTTTAAAGATTTAGAAGCCTACGTATCCAATAGAGGTATTTTTTTGCAACTGCTAAGAAAGCTGATGGAACTGAAATTACTCGTATTTATAACGTTCCTGAAGTCGATATTAACCTCAGTAAAAATTGAATCTGTTAATTCTCTCCCGACGTATCACACAAAAAAATATTACTATTGAGGAGATTGAAAGTGAACTTAATCAAATTGATACCATGTCAGACTATTCTTTTTTTGGAGATTAGTAGCTTATACGTTAGGAGCTTCGGGCTTTAGCTATGCAATTGGTAGTTCTATAACAGACTCTATAATTGCAGGTATTATAGGCTTAATATTTAGGCGTCTATATGTGTACGATTAAACGCATACTTAGCTCTGATGTATTGATTACCATTTTTAGGTAGTATTCTAATAGCCTTATTGGGTAATCTCTTTATCCACTTTTGAATTAGGCTCCAACCTATCAGTTATATTACTAGGAGCCATGATTGACATTGTTCCCGGAGTTCCTTTCGTCAATGCTATTAGAGAGTATAGCCAGAATAACTATAATACAGGAATAACCCTTATGATGGGCGCGTTACTTACCTGTATTTCAATGGCTGTAGGGGTCGCAGTAGTACAATCACTACTCTTCAACACACAAATGATTCCTCTTTATACCTCTAATTTAGATACTAATTCCTTAACCTCTATGTTTATGCGTAGTATAATGGCTGGTATTGGTACTACAGCATTTGCAATCTTATTCCGTGTAGCTAAACAACATTTTATCGATTGTACAATATTAGGATTCATCTCATGGTTCTTGTTCTTAACATTATCTTCACTACAGTCTAATGTTATGCTCTCCATATTCATCAGTGGTTTTATCATCGCCATAGCATCAAGAATATTGGCTGTTAAACGGAAATGCCCTGCTATAGTCTTTCCTAATGACTAGCTTATTCCCTTTACTACCAGGGCTCAGCTTTTATCGATCCATTTATTATATGCTAATGGGACAAGAAACTATTGCCATTAGCTTCGCAAAAGAATCCTTTTTGATAGCTTTTACAATTGCTATATCTATCGCAATTGTAAAACATATAAAACCACCACAAATCAAAAAACACACTTATAAGTAATATAACCTTATATCAAATTCATGTAAATTAAAGCATTATAAAAGAGGTTCCTATAAGTCACTACTATGACCATTAGGAACCTCTTTTTATTTATAACTATATTGTGCTAATTAGATATCACTTATTTATAACTGAACTGCGCATCCATAATCATTTGACGCAACTGCTCAATGCGAACACCATTTGGTAGCTTGTCTCTATAAAACTGCAACTTATAATAGTAACGAGTTTCCTCATAATCAGTAACTAATACCATATCAGTCCCTATTATGTAACGGCCAGCCATACATAAATTCGGCTAGTAAACTACGCACACCATCATTGTTAACCTCTATTACATCATGCTTAACAGGCAATACCATCTTTACGGTAGGTTCAGGAACCGTTCTATCGTTAATTATCTTCTTAACCTCTTTATCTAAGGATGCGCTACCATTATCAATCGATCTAGCCTTTTACATGCATAAATACCCCATCAGAGCTTCTAAACACCCTACCATCAATGTCCTTTGTTTCACCCTGCGTTTCGATAGCATGCTTTAATACTCGGAATTGATACGGTCCATAAAACTTTGTATCTGTAATAGCATCTAATACCACATCATATTGACCATTATGTACATTTGTAACATGCATAACAGGCTTTATATCGCTAGCTTGTGAAAGCATCGGTACGGCTAAACACAAACCTAAGCTTATTAATGTAATACAACGTTTCATATGAGTCTCCCTCTCCCTAAAAAAACTATTATCTTATTTGTATTGTAACATAATTAATCTATTCCATTATAATAGTTACAAAACGAAAGAGGTTCCTATTGGTCACCAAGGTGATTATTAGGAACCTCTAATCTATTACTTTTATAATGACACCACTATATTGAAAGTTGAGGGCCTCTAAATGGGTCCAGCCTTTTGCTAATCAACTCGAGGATTGGCGGTGATCGATATGAGTACATTCAAAGTGTTATCGTTGATGATTTCCTTTGGCATACTTGTGGCGACCATTATCATGGCAGCAAAGTGATTGACCTCTAGCTAAAAGCTAGCTTTCTAATTGGGGCATGAAAAAAAGGCCCGACATGAGAGTCAGACCGTTTCTTCAATTTTAAAACTTTAGAAGCGAAGTCTGGCGTCCAAACCATTTATGCCTCACTTTGATATAAATTATATCATATCTAAATAAGGGAAAGGAATCAAAGATTTCTTTCCCTATTTTTCAATTACAAATGTTTATGGTGCATACGATAGTGACTTATATCATCGACAAGATATCCTCTTAATTGCTATATTGTATAATATATTACTACTGGGCTGACGGATTCGTAGAATTGACTACATGCACAGTAGCGCACATCGTGTGATAGCCGACCGTCTGGGCAAGCTTTTGTTCAGGCGGTCTTTTTTTGTTCTCTCATAGCAAATTTGCTATATAAATTTTTAATCATTTCACCGATATGAAAGGAGTTTTCTTATGAGAAATCGTTGGCTTATTGCACTAGCTGCCATTGGTCTGCATATATCCATCGGTAGTGTGTACGCATGGAGCGTGCTCACACGACCTATTATGGCAGATATGGGATTTACTATGTCTCAAACAACATGGACCTTCTCCCTAGCTATCCTGATGCTTGGACTGTCTGCAGGCTTTTTAGGATCCTTTGCAGAAAAAATAGGTCCTAAGAAAAGCGGCCTTCTTGCTATGTTATTCTGGGTGGCAGGCCTATTAGGCACTGCTTATGCACTTAGTGTCCATAATCTTACCTTACTCTATCTCTTCTATGGTATCATCGGTGGTATCGGATTAGGTATTGGTTATATAACACCAGTTTCTACACTGGTAAAATACTTTCCAAATCGCCCAGGATTTGCCACCGGGTTAGCCATTATGGGTTTTGGATTTGCTTCACTCATTGCAGGTCCACTTATGCAATTCCTCGTAGCTCAAGTTGGATTAGTAAATAACTTTATTATCCTCGGCGTAATCTATCTAGTGATTATGGGCGCGTCTTCTCTTTATTTGAAAGCACCTCAACAAAAACAACCACCTCGAACTGCGAAAGATAAATCCACTATGTATGTTCATAACCACGGCATGCTAGCCAATGATGCTATGAAAACTTGGCAATTTGGTGCCCTTTGGTGGATTTTCTTTATTAATATTACCTGTGGTATAGGGCTTCTATCCTTAGCGTCCCCTATGGCACAAGAAACCATTGGTATGACACCTGCAGCAGCTGCATCACTAGTTGGTATCATCGGTATCTTCAATGGTGGAGGTCGCATTGCGTGGTCTACTATCTCTGACTACTTTGGCCGTGCACAAACTTACATACTATTCTTTATTATACAAATCATCGCATTCTACGTACTTGCCGAAACCAATAATGCTCTAACATTCCAAGTTTTAATTCTTCTCATTATCACCTGCTATGGAGGCGGATTCGCCTGTATGCCAGCATATCTTGCAGACCTCTATGGCATACGCCAACTTTCCACTATTCATGGTCGCATTCTAACCGCTTGGGGATTAGCTGGTATAGTTGGTCCTATGCTCGTGTCATACTTTCACGAAGCAGGGATATGGCTATACTACAGCCTTAGTATGCTTTGCTCTTCTATTTGTATTAAATACAATTATTGCTATAATCTTAAAAAAATATACGGCAAACGAGGTCTGCATAAAAGATACTGTTAAATCCCCCCGAACTAATTACAAAACGAAAGAGGTTCCTATTGGTCACCTAGGTGACTATTAGGAACCTCTAATCTATTTACTTTTATTATTCACAACATTATATTGAACTTGAGGCCTCTAAATGGGTCCAGCCTTTGCTAATCTTCTAGAGATTGGCGGTGATCAATATGAGTACATTCAAAGTGTTATCGTTGATGATTTCCTTTGGCATACTTGTGGCGACCATTATCATGGCAGCAAAGTGATTGACCTCTAGCTGAAAGCTAGCTTTCTAATTGGGGCATGAAAAAAGGCCCGACATAGAAGTCAGACCGTTTCTTCAACATTAAATTCTAGAAGCGAAGTCTGGCGTCGAAACCATTTATGCCTCACTTTGATATAAATTATATCATATCTAAACAGGGAAAGAAATCGTATTATTTCTTTCCCTGTTATCATAATGCATCAAATAGGCATATATATGTTTATTAGGCTCTACTATTTTTATTACTTATTGCAATTCAAAATAAGCTACGACTTTAATTTTAGATTAAATAAGTTAATATCTCTATTATACATATCTCCAGTATTTAACAACTTTACATCTAACAACATATTTTTTTAGTTGCTCCAAAGTATAATAGCCATTCACTTGATATGAAGCAATATGACGATATTCATAGTCTTTATCGCGTGTAATAAATTCTAATCTCCCTCTCCATTAGATAATTCATAATCCAATAATAACCCCGGAATACCATCAAACCAGACGAAACTTTTTACTAATCCGAGACAATCTAATCTCTTTATTTAAGGTATGACCATATAAAGAATTAATATACTCAATATGGGTCTCAAAGTTATATGGATCATCTGGTTTGGCATTCAATAAAAAATGCTGTTGCTTATCATGTAGTGGAATCATCTGAAGGACTTGATTTACTCCATGTGGTCCTTTATGTGTTACAGTATAAGATTTGAGATCCATATATACTGTCCTTATCTGTCGATTCTGTACGAGTTGAACCATTTAGTACCCGATACTGTAAATTCTTCGACATCGTAATAGTAGAAAAATTCGTTAAGTCTATTCAACGAACGTACCGAAGGCAACACATAATTGGCAAGAATTCTATTCGCTTTTTATATTACGTTCTGACTCTGATTCGAGATCGCGCAATATACGTACCAATACTATAACTAGTATTAGGATTATCTTTGCTTGTAAAAGTAATGCCTACAATAGTACCTTGATTTGATTTATCCAAATTAGTAACGTTTAGATTCCAATATTTTTGTATTATCTAATTTTTTTATAAATAAATGTTCTTTCAGAACCACCTTTTTCAACAACATTATAATCTCTAGCGACATATGTACTGCCAGTAAGACCTTCTAAGGTATAGTTATGTTCACTATTTTTGAATCTTAAATACACTTGAAAAATGGAACTGTGAGCTGTATCCCACTATTTTCTGTATGTTCTATTATTTCTGTTTGTCCATCTATTGGCGTCATAAACTGCTTAAAATCATGGCGTAACGTTTTCTCCAATTCAGCATCATCAGATATCTTACGCCATTCTTTTAATTTTTCAAAAGTACCATCAGCTTTAATTTGATTAATCATAGCCTGTGTACTAGCAATTTGCTCCAATGCGATTTTAGGACTAAGATATACATAATCTTTATACTCATCTTCAGGTATTTTGGAGTTTGCACCAGGTAGGTCTACATCTATAGCATGACAAGATACACAAATTGAACTCAATACAATAGTACTTAATAATAAACGTTTTAACATATACATCTCTCCATAAAATAGTAATTTTAACTGTATTGTAACATAATAAGAACACAATTATGAATACGATTACAAATCGAAAGAGGTTCCTATTGGTCACCTACGTGACTATTAGGAACCTCTAATCTATTTACTTTTATTATGGACGGCACTATATTGAACTTGAGGCCTCTAAATGGGTCCAGCCTTTGCTAATCTTCTAGAGATTGGCGGTGATCAATATGAGTACATACAAAGTGTTATCCTTAATGATTTCCTTTGGCATACTTGTGGCGACCATTATCATGGCGACAAAGTGATTGACCTCTAGCTGAAAGCTAGCTTTCTAATCGTGGTATGAAAAAAAGGCCCAACATAGAAGTCAGACCGTTTCTTCAAATTTTTTTACTTTAGAAGCGAAGTCTGGCGTCCAAACCATTTATGCCTCACTTTGATATAAATTATATCATATCTAAACAGGGAAAGAAATCGTATGATTTCTTTCCCTGTTATCATTGTACGCCAAATAGACATATATATATGTTTATTTGGCTCTTCTATTTTATTATAAATAATCCACTTCACCCTTATAAGTATTTCCTAAGTTTGCAATCTTAGCATCGGAAATAATGGTATGAAGTAAACCAATATTATAATCACTTGTCGCATTTTGATTATAATGAATCGTATGGATATAAAGATTATGAGCATCCTGAGTACTAAAACGTAATTCAGCAGTGCCATCTTCATACGCAAACACTGTGAGTACACCAGGAGCTCCGTCATTCCATATATACTTATGGCTGCCATAACGCATATTAGACTGAAGTCTTAGCTGTGCTTGTGTGATTCTAAGAATATCTGCCATATTGGCCCAAATCGGACCTTTATGTTCGTATGGATACACGCTAATAGTCTGTGTAATACCACCTGGTGTTTTATACACCTTTATATTATCCGAACCGGAGCTCTCCTCTACCGCATTATTCAAAACCCTATACGAATAGTTATTATAACTTTCAAAATGACTAGACTCATTTAAACGAGCTAAAGGAAAAATGGTTGGCACAATATAATTGGCTATAATATCCTCAATGCCTCGCTTACCAATTCCCCGTTCACCATCTTCTCTAACCAATAAAGTAATAACATATTGTGTATTAGGTTCGTTTGGTAAAGCAAAAGAAATGTCATTGGCCACAAAAATAGGTGCCTCCTTTGTTTTCATGGTACTCCAACGGCCATTTACAATATTGTCTCTTTTGAAAGTACTACCATCAATACTGGATACATCATATTGATCTTGCTGCATATTTGTCCATTTTTCTTGCAATGCAGAGCGTACATCATTTTGCTTCAATGCATTATAAGGCTTGCCCAAATACTGTGCACTTTCTTCATAGGGACGAGATTCCATAGATAAACTTGTATAAATAAAAGGATGCTTAAATTTATAAAGAAAGGCATAATTGCTTGCCTTACCAGGAATAGAAACCTTATGCATTCCACCTCTGAAAGCTGTAAATGGCAACGTATAAGACAGCCCACCTTCTGCAGTATGTATATGTACCTCTGTTACAGCATTATATTGTGCTCTAGATATAGAATAATTTAAATTTCTACGTTGGTCAGCAGTCATCTCATCAAGACGAAAGAGTATCTCCGCCTCTTCACGATTACCACCAGCACTTATAGCCTTGTAGATTCTTTCATTAAGAATCTTGTCCATTAAGTCATTCTTATACATTTCATTGCCCACAACTTTTGGGTTATAGCCTGGTAAATCTTGGGCATTAACACCCCCACTTAAACACAGGACGGCAATTAAACTTCCCAATAACAAAGATTTTCTAAACATAAGCTCTCCTCAATACTCAGTAACTATATTTTTGTACATTCTAACATACTCATATAGTAATAAAATGATAACAAAAGAGGTTCCTAATGGTCACCTAGGTGATTATTAGGAACCTCTTATCTATTTACTTTTATTATGGACAGCACTATATTGAACTTGAGTCCTCTAAATGGGTTCAGCCTTTGCTAATCTTCTAGAGATTGGCGGTGAGAGAACACATGAAAAAAAGGCCCGACATAGAAGTCAGACCGTTTCTTCAAATTTTTTTACTTTAGAAGCGAAGTCTGGCGTCCAAACCATTTATGCCTCACTTTGATATAAATTATATCATATCTAAACAGGGAAAGAAATCATATGATTTCTTTCCCTATTTTATTAATATAACCTTTCATATATGCGTCATTTATAAGTATAATCTTCTGTTAATATTTTTTTAGATATCCTCTAAAAGTATAAATAGGTAAGTATCTTTGAGCGAATGCAAGGTTTTTATTGAGTTCTGCCCATTTAGTAGCATCACCAATAACATATACATATTCTTTTGCTCTTGTAAACGCTACATTTACATTATTTGCATTAACCCATTTAATTGCGCCATTAGCAGAGCCATCACTTTGACAGCCTAACATATAAATAACAACTTTAGCTTCTTTTACCTTGGAATGTATGAACAGTTCCGATATTATCCTCTAGCCAGGCTTTCTTATTATCATCTTTTGTCCAGTTCACAATATCATCACTAATGGATTCCATATACTTTTTAAACCCGTATGAAACAGTAGTAAATGGTGTAATGATAAAGATATCTTTAAATTTAGTATTTCTAGCTCGTAGCTTTTTGAATTAATTCAAAAGCAATTTCACCTTGTACTTGTATATATCTCTCTTTACCTGTACTCGATACAATATTACTTGCATCATATGTTATCCAACAGCTCTCTTTACATGGATCAATTGGTTCTTTAGGATTCATGGTCTTATTAATCATGAATCCACCATAAGATAACTCATTTGACACCGTAAACATTGGATCTTTACATCGTCTATGAATAACAAGTGGGCATCCTACCCAAGATTCAGATCCATCAAGGTTTTTAATAATACCTGCAAATGGATTTTGAGCATCAGCTAAACTTTGAACAGATAATTCTTTATTTCTGTACTTACCGATACCTTCGCCACCAATTCTTTCAACAAATAAATCCTGTACAGTTTGTACGGGTTCAATCTGTTTAGGATCACCAACTACGATTGCTTTTTGAGCTCGGAATAATGCTCCTACAAGCATATGAGGTGACGCTTGTCCTGCCTCATCAATAATGATGGTCCCCAACGAGCTTTCAGATTTACAATTAATCAAGAACCTCTCAACAGCAGCAAAGGTCGAGGAAATAACCGGTACGGCAATCATCAAGGAATTAAGTAATGCAGGGTAAATAGTATCAAGATTAAAGTTCTTCTGTAATTTTTTCTTCTCACTTAATGAGCCCCAATATTGACTAAGTAATTTCATATTGTTTCTGAATGCATCACTCATAACTACAGCCTTTTGTAATTGTAAAGCATCATATAATAAACGCTCTCTACATTCATTCAAATAGTTACACACATATAAAAACGCTGTATGTGCCTCTGCACGGTCCTCATCAGATGACATTAACTTTGACGCAATATCATCAAAGCAATGTATCGTGTCTTTACTAGTAGTTTTTAATGTCCCTAAAAGCTCTTGCTGTGTTTTTTCTACCTCTAGAACAGTACTATCAAGTTCCTTAATATTTAATAATAGTCCCTCTTTAGTATTGATTATAGATTCACGCTCATTGACCAACTGATGTAATTCAGTCAATTGGTCTTTAACAGTTTGAAGCTTTGTAGTCTCCTCTTCAATTACCGATAACAATGTAGGGTTCCCCATAGCTTTTAAAAATAGACCAATTAGTAGCGTGCCACAGCTTATCAAAAAAATAGATCGTTGATTGTTATACTCTATTAATTTAGTTTCAATACTATTTTTATGCTCAATCAACTTCAATAAATCATTGTCTAAGGTATCATATTCACTTAATTCTTCATCGATTGTATAGATTTTCCTCTTGTAATTCATCAATTTTAAATTTTAGCTCCTGAACTAATTTGATATTATCTTCATATGTTGTTACATAAGTAAACAATGTTTCCACAAGCTTATACTGAGCCTGAAACTGTTTTTTAGCACTTTCAAAAGCAATTTGAGCATCAGGAATACGCATGATAGAAGACATGTCTGAGGATAATACATCTAATGCAGGCATGAATTTATTGATATTAGATTTTTTACCAAGTCTAGCTGAAATTAATCCCCATTGTTCATTACTCTCTGCTAAACAGTCTGCTAAAAATGTAAAATATACCTCATTAGATTTAACAAATTGATACTTCTTATCCTCAGCAAAACAAGATAAATCAACCTGTTGTTCAGAGGAATAAGGATTAAATAATGTAGACCCATTAGTCCCCTCTTCCACAGAGGAAATATTTGGCAATTCTAATGTAATATTTTCAACAGCTTTGTTATTTGAGGAAAGTACTAACATACCATATACAGCAATGTCACTAGGTATAGTATAGTAAAAAGATGTTCTATCTCGGCCCATAACCTTTTTGAAGATATCATTTACATGATTACTTTCACAAAACTTAACAGCACGCTCTACAATATTACTAGCAATTATATCCTTCAATAACGTAGTTTTACCCGTACCAGGAGGTCCATTAACAGAAAAGATATCTTTAGGATTCTCCTTAGCAATATTAACAGCAATTTGCTGCATAAAAGATAAGTTAAACTTTGAAGGCCATCTACCAAATGGTAAAACCTTAGGATTATACCATTTGCGCATCTGATCCGTATCTTTTAACAAATCATACTTCTCAATATCCTGATTAAGACTATTGATATAAGACAATACCTTATCATTATCCTTTAATGTATCAATGTGTTGTAACACTAGCCGTAAATCATCAAGAAAAAAGCTAGATTTTAAATCATTAATAGGCATTGTCTCAGCTTTAACTAGCTGAATCTCCTCGCCCTTAAAGCCACAGTAGCCATAGATATCGCCAGCGCGGAACATAGTAACGCCCATAGGATTCAAGATATGCTCTTGTATATACGAATTAATTACCCGTGCAGCCTTATCAAGAGATACCTTTTCCTCAGGAAGATTAAAATTATCTTCAATTGATTTAACAACCTCATCCCAACCATCTAGCTTAATATCTTTAAACTCCACATCAGGCTGAGACATCATTTGGTAAATCACCCAAATAAAAGGAGCAATTTGAAGGCTCCCCTCTTTATAGTATCCCTCTACATCAACGACAAACGATGCACTATACACATTCCCTAAATATGGTTTTTCCGGATGATCAATTCCTAATTTATCAATGAAAGCTTCAAGTACTTCAGTCCCTTTGACTACACTTAACAGTACCGCATGCTCATCATCTAACACGTAGTCCTTTTTATCCTTAAAACTTTTAATATCATCAATAATAGAATAATGATAAGGATAATTTGGTAATGGTACTACATACGTAGAAACACGTGAATTTTTCCAATAGCGATTAATTACAGACTGTTGATAAATAGTAGTTCTATCATTTTCAGTAGTAAACACAAGCTCTTTTACATACTTCTTAGGAATCGCTTTTATACTTAGGAACCTCTTTTGGTTGTAAACATTCAAGTGTATACCAATAATTTATAATTTGCTTTGCAGTATCTCTCATCTATATCTACCCTCTCATTAGACTAATGAAAGTATTATACAAGTTGAATAAAGAGATTTCATGAAAAGTCAAAAAGGTTTCTAATAGTCATCTTGATGCTAGTCACCTTGATGCCTATTAGAAACCTTTTTATCTATTACTTTTACTATAGCTCCAATACCTTAAGCTCAAACTCTATAAATTAGTCCAAATTTTTACTACAAGACAAACTAAAAAAATAACACTAATAAGTATGACTACATACAAAAATTCGTTAATTATCTCCTGTTAACTATTGCTAATGTCATCCTTATATTTTTTTATTCAAAAAAACTTTCTCAAATAATTAGCTGATTTTTTAGTAACAACAGAAATATTTTTCATCTTGGGAGAAAAACTTTTTGAGCTTTATTAATATAGTCATGAAAATTTCCATTCTTATTTTCAATTAATTGTATATGTTTTTTTGTGTTTTAGAGCTTATATATTTTCTTCTATACCATTTCGTCCCTTTGTACGTAAATCTATTAAATACTTTATATAAAGGTATTATCTTTTTTTATGCTCAGAATTATTTGAGGTTATAGCTTTATTCTTCCGTGAGATTGCATGAGCCGATATAGCCATTCTACTGAAAATATCGAGATAATGTTTTTACTTCGTACGGATATACTCTGTCCATCATAAGAAAAAGCCTAAATAATTAATCAAACAGCTCTTATGATTATCTAAATTACTATCTTCACTATATTTATTTGTAATATTTTTCAATTTTATCACTACTTACTTTAAAAATCTGCCTTTTTTTCATCTTTAAAAGGTCAGTCCATGAACAACTTTAACACAAGCCTTTAGTTCAGATAATATCGACTCAATACTACAAGAAGAATGCGGAAAAAAATAAAAAAATAAAATCATCACTATAACGTTGGTAAAAATCCACCATTATCATTAGCTAAAACAGACAGCCTTTCATCAAATTTTATCATATAAATATTAGATAAAAACTGCGCTTATAGGAGTACCCTGAGCAACACCTCGATCAACTTTATCAGTATGAATTTCTACCTTATTTTTTTCCTAAATTATTAACATTTAAAAATTCGTCCTTGATTAAAATTTTTTTCTTATTAACCAAACGGCGTGATTTTTTTATTATCTTTTTAATTTATGCCATTTTATTATATCTACTAATTCAACATATGATGCTCTTGTTACATTTTTGAAAACAGCAAATTCATCATCATCTAATCTTCTCTTATCTAATACTATTTTTTTAGATTATTCTTTAAATATTCATGATCTAAGTTATCAAAAAAATCTGTAAAATCACCAATAATGACATATAATTCGTTATTATCTTCTTGTAGATTACGTATAAACGAAAATGCTTTTGTTAGCAAAATCGATGTTATTCTGCTTCAAATTATTTCTATAAGCTACTGCAACTTCATTTAGATGTTTTTATCTAAAGAAATTGGTTATAAGACTCATTAAATTTGTAAGCATAATATCTGTAAATCCAACTATCAATATGTGATGCATAAAAATATATTCCTCTTTTTATCAAAAATTTATTGAGGCTTTCCCTTTCTGCCTCACCCATTTAGGTTTTGGCATTTCAAAATGAATTAATGGATAAAATCCATGCATCTTAATATTATCAGGATTTATAATATATTTTTTTACTTTATCATAAGAAATCCATAAATCAAAAGTGATTATATTTTTCTATCTAAAAATAGATACTCTATTTTTCCCATTCTTGAAAATCCATAAAAAGTCTCCATAAATTGCAAAACCCGTAAACAAGCCTTAGTGGAATAGCCAAAGTTTACGGGTTAACAGTTTACACCATATGCAGTTTCATTACATAATCGTCCACCAAAAATCAATAACAATATTTGATATAATTAAGGAGACACTAAAGATGATACTTCAGCACCAACTTAATGACACTTTAATAATATCAAGTGTCGCTACCTGTGTATTACTATTAATAGCATGTGCTTATTATGTAAATCACAAGTACGGCAAACGAAATATATTATTTCGCTTGATATCATTAACAATGCTCCATTAAGGCCTAGTAAATAAATACATCCTCATGTATTTCTATTATACCTCAATTTTATAAAAAAATATATAAGATACTATTCCTGTTTTTATTAGCGAAGCTAAACTGATTAAAGATGTCTATATAAATAATAACAAAAATCACATTAGTAACAATAACATTTTTACGCTATAGTTACCTAACTCTTATTATTCATAAAGATTGTCCATATATCTTATAATCAATATTATATACATACCTGGGAACAGCGTAAGTTGGGTCAGTTTACAGCGAGGTAACAAGAAAAAAATGGTGGTCAATCTGATTTACCACTTACAATTTCAGCTCAAGATGGTTTTGGTGAATCGACGTAAATACTTTAATAGACAAGTTGCTAGTAGAGATATGTCAAACTATTATCTTATTAAAAAAAGGTGAATTTGCATATAACAAAAAGCTATTCTGAAGGATATCCATTTGGAGCGGTTAAACGCCTTGATTATTATGATATAGGTGCATTATCAACACTTTTATATTTTTATTTGAAATTACAGATAAAAATATAAGTTCTGATTTTTATTGTTAGTTATTACATGACGCACTTATGGTATAAGGAAATCTCAAAACGAGTCGCAGAAGGTGCTCGTAATCATGGATTACTAACATTTCAACAGAAGATTTTTTTGACAGTGAACTAAATATCCCTAATAGCATAGAAGAGCAAGTTAAAATAGGTAACTTTATAAAAGAGTTTGATAAGTTTATTACCCTTCATCAGTAAAAGCCATTTCTACAAAAATAAATCTCAAGCTAATCCAGACCATAGAACGCATCACTAGAATCAATATCTCTATTTTCCATTTCCTGAATTATATGTATATATGTTTTTCTGCGTCGTCGTCATACTCGCATGGCCTAAACGTCTTGCAACACTTGCAATCGAAACTCCCTGCAAAAGAGCAATAGCGATGCATGTGTATGTCGTAATCCATGAATTGATATGACTGGTATTTCTAATTTTTTTACAATACCGTTCTAATACACCATTAATTGTTGAATTGAATACACGACCATTTACAAATATAGGCTTATCATCTGGTAAGCCTTTAATCAGTTCTGAAAACTTTATAATAGTTTGCCAATCAAGCTGTATTTTTTTCTTATTGACGATTTATTCTTTGTTGGTAAGAATCCGCCATCACCTTTATAATCCCACGTCTTATCTACAATCAATGATTGATGTGAGAAGTCAAAAATCTTTTGGAGTTAATGCTAAAGCTTCTGAAAATCTCATTCCAGTTTTTTTGCTATTATCAATATCAACCAATCCCAATTAATTTCTGATGTCAATTTCAAATTTACTAATAATGTATGTAATTCAAACTGATTCAGATATTTGATTTTCTTAATTCTCGGTGGTCTACCTTTTATAATTGCCTTTCGTGTTTGGATCCCTATCTATAAACCCTTCATCCACGGCATCTAATACAGTCGCTTTTTATTTGATGATGAAAGTCCATCGTTGTTTGTCGTTCATGAAACTCCGCATAGTCATTTAATAGTTGTTGATATGATATCCTATTTAATTGTGAAAGCCTAAGTTCAGGGACTAATCGCTTTAGCCATAGTAGCGTTATCTCATATTTTCGCATTGTTACATCACGAATAGCACCTTCTTTATATATATGTATCCATTTTTTTCATAATAAATATAAAAATAGTTCGGACTTTTTCCTCTATTGTTAACATAATTTTTACCCCACCATTTATACTGTTCCCACATAGAAATGGCTCTTGCTGATGAAGGGTAATTGTACAATCAACCAACGTAAAAAAATTTGCCTATTAAACGTTGTTCTTCTATCTTTGGTAATGCTATATTGGTTTCCAAAATATTTTTATTATAAAAGCCGTTTAATAGTACTTCCCTCTAATCACTGCCCATTTAACTTGATTGTAAAATTGCAACAAGAATGAATTATCAATCTTACCATTATGATTGAGCCATACAATATTGGAATCTTGAAGTAAGCATCCTCACCGTTGTACACAACAGTTCTTCCAATACTCCCAGATGCAGATATTAGTATATCCCCTATATTGGGATAAGGATATTTATTCTTATACTCCTCAAAAAGTTCTCTGCTGATAAATGAATCTGCATCACTCCCAAATGTTCCTATTTTATAAAATGGAATGTCTCCATTTGTAGTTGTTTGTTCCTTAAAAATGCGTTTGTTCATTTCAACTGAGGCCAAACATCCCAACTTACACTGTTCCCAAGAACACCAAAAGAGGTAGAAAAGTCCTATTCGGTCTTTTCTACCTCTTTTCCTTACATTTTGACGCCTAATAGGGCTAATTGTTCAGCTATTTCTTTTTCAAGTTTTGCAATTTCTTGGTTATCTTGTTCAATCATACGGTTGATTTCATCAAGATCAAGTTCTTCTTCTTCCTCAAATGTGTCTACATATCGAGGAATATTTAAATTGTAGTCATTCTCTTTGATTTCTTCAATAGATGCAACGTGTGCATATTTATCAATGCCTTGTCTATTACGATATGTCTCAATAATTTTAGCGATATTTTCTTCACTTAAATTATTTTGATTTTTACCTTTTTCGAATTCATTGCTAGCATCGATAAATAGTACATCCCGTGTCGTACGGTTCTTCTTAAACACAAGAATTGTTGTAGGGATACTTGTGCCATAGAATAAGTTCGCAGGCAAACCAATCACCGCATCAAGATAGTTTTTTTCTATAATGGTTTGGCGAATCTTACCTTCTGCCGCACCACGGAATAGAACACCATGAGGTAGAACGATTGCCATCGTACCCTCATTATTTAAATGATACAAACTATGTAATATGAAAGCGTAGTCTGCTTTAGATGCTGGTGCTAATTTACCATATTCACTAAAGCGTGGATCTTTAAGTTTATTTTCATTATTATCCCATTTAGCAGAATACGGTGGATTAGCAACAACCGCATCAAAAGATCGTGGTCTATCAATACCGTCACGGTCTGGACCATCTGGCCAGTCGATTTCAAGAGTATCCGCATTATTCAATGTCATATTATTATAAGTAACACCATGCATCATCAAATTCATACGAGCTAAGTTACATGTTACATTATTAAGTTCTTGCCCGTAAAAACTAACAGCACCTTGACGGGATCCATCAGGTAATTCATTACGAACCGTCAACAATAATGACCCAGAACCCATTGTAGGGTCATAGACTGTGAAAGTATCATGTTGAGATTTTATATTACCGGTAACAATTTTAGCCAAGATTTGGCTAACTTCATGAGGTGTATAAAATTCACCACCTTTCTTACCAGCATTAGCTGCAAATTTACCAATCAAGTATTCATAGATTTCTCCAAGAATATCTCTACCATTTTCATCTTTGTACTCAATTTCATCTATTTTAGTTACAACCGCATTCAACGTTTTAGTTCTACCAGCAATTGTTGAACCTAAACCAGAATCACCAAGATTAACATAATTAAAGATCCTCTAAAAATCTCTTTGCGACTTCTTTATTAATTTTCAGCATTCTTATTAAAGTTTTCAAATAATCGTTGATAATCGCTAGGAACAACAGATCCATTATGAACATTTTCAATCAAAGACGCTCAAGTATCCTCTGGATTAATAGCATATCCTAATGTACCGCAATATCGATTAAACACCCCTCTAAACCCGACCTCTTTAACAAGTTCTTTATAGGCTTCATTAACAGGTTTATCATCAGAAGCATCAACTAAATCATTATTAATAAGATATTCTTCTTGATGAATAGAAAGGTATTTATAAAAATAGAAATGAAAGAATGTAGTCTTTAAAAGAACTAGCATCCATTGTGCCACGTAAATCATTGGCAATAGCCCATAATTGGCTAGAAATATTCTGTGCTTTTTGATTCTGCCATACAAAAATCTCCTTTATTTATACAAACATCTGTTGAAGTAATGCTTTTTTCTGTAATTGTAAGTGATCCAACTTACGCTGATGAAGGGTAATAATACTATCTATTTTTGATAATACATTGGCAATCAGATTTTGTTCTTGGTTCGAACTAGGTATCGATATACTTTGTTCAATTAATTCAGTTTTTAGTAATCCCCTTTTATTGATGTTCCTTGAAGTACTTTGGCATTTTTCTTGCATTAATCGATATAGTTGATATGCAAGAAATTTAATATTATTCCCATCAAAAATCACTCAAAGATAAAAAAATCTTGACTAGTAGTAAAATCTTGATTTATTACTGCAACTTTACCAACACCCACTCGTGTAACTAAAGTAATTGAATCACGAGAGATCGATTTAGTCGCTGAATTTTTTTAACGCATTATTGTTAATAAATTTATTTATATTAACATGTACAATATCACCTTCAACTAAATCAGATGACTGTATCCAGGGTATATTACCACTCAATATTCAAGATTAGCTGTTTTAGGAGTTCCTCCACCAGTTTTTTTATTCTGGCAATATCATCTAGCTTACGCTGTTCCCAAGCATCAGTAAATCCCGGAAAACGAAGTTCTGGATAACACTCTCCATTTTTTTGGGAAAAAGTTTTTGAAGCAACGCTTTTTCTTTAAATTTAAGTGTTCAAGCTTACGCTGATGAAGGGTAAGTAATTCATCGAATTTAGTTAATAGATTACTTATACAAACTTCCTCTTCAAAAGATGGACATAAGGTTGTTGTATTCTGAACTACACTTATATAATGACGTGCATGTCCTAAAACTTCAAATCGTGTAGCATTTAATCGTTCAAATAAGAACCGTAAATTATGCTGACTTTTTTTGATGTTAAGATTTTTTTATAGCAGAAGATTTTTAACATATAAGGAAAAATCAACATACTTTCTATCAAGGGTAAAATCATCAAAAAAATTATTGATGGCTTATCATATGAATTTTTTTCTCATTTGTATAACCTAATATAAAAGGCTTTATTTGCAGTTAAAACAGGTATATTAAAAATTATCATTATAATTATCTGACTTAACTATATATGCATCAGGTCTTTCATATTCAAATAAATCTACAAACTTACGCTGTTCCCAATCTTCCGTAAATCCAGGGAAACGTAACTTAGGTACTCTCCGTTTTTCCTTATTCATCGCAACCCCTCTTTCCTTTTATCATAACAACACTACCTTTCATTAACATAAGAATCCGCAAATTTATATAATCGACAACTAATTCATTGCCATATGTAATCTTATTAAGTGCGACCACATCTTCATCTTGTGCCTTAACTTGATATTCTTTACGAGCATCTTTCTTTAGCTGACTAATACGTCCAGTGCTATCAAGATCTTGTTTACCTGCAGTATGGCGTCCAAATAGTTCTAAAATTTCATCATTACTAATAACATCAATAATGCCCCATTTTAAACGGAAATCAAAGATATTATCCTTCACAATCATGGTATTAGCATCATGTATAATATCTAAACTAGATTTCAATTGAACTGGATATGTTACTTCATGACCTTCAGGAGGATAATTACCATTATAGATGGCATCAGCAGCATTATTAATTTGTTTTGCATATTGACGGTCTTCCAAGGCCATAGCAAAATCACTAATCTTATCACGATAGTCAGCGGCTACATCCATACGATTCTCATGAACTGCATTCATCAATGTCTCTACCAGTTCAGTTAGATAATCATAGTTAACACTAACATCTTTCACATGAATCATGCGTAATTCAATTTGTGCTACAGGTACATCATGTATTTTCGCAATCCGTTCCTTCAAATCATTATACAAAGATGTTGTTAGTATTTCCTCTTGTTCAGGAGTCATACCAAGTAATGTAACTAGTTGCTCTGGATTATCATAGTCAAAACCAATATCTTCACCATTAACTGTCTCTGGGTCATATTGTTTCAATTTAGACATTCCTGAACTATAGGTGCGCATGAGATTAAACATTTCTTCTTGTTTAGCTTCACTAGCAGGTACTTCTGTAAAAGTATCTGTAATATCCGCTAATTGATTTACTACATGTTTTACCTCTTCAAATTGCTCTTTGAAAGATTTGGCCAAAACACCAGCATCTTCTAACTCTTTTGTATCAATCAAAGTTTCTTGTATATCAGCAGAGGCCTTATTAGCATAGATACTTAACGCCCGATTCATAAGTTCTTCGTTCTTAGCAGGCCATCTGTAATTAATAATACGGCCCCATGGTTTACCTTGATTATCAGCAATGCGGTTTGTTCTGGAGTAAGCCTGAATCAACAACGCATCCTTCAATGTACGGTCTACATATAGCGTATTCATTTTAGGTGCATCAAACCCAGTTAATAGTTGATCTACAACTATAACAATATCTAAATATTGTCCGTCTTCCGCAGTACGATTTAATCGTGTTGTCAAATCTTGTGTATAACCAGATACATCATCTAAACCAAAGCTGGTACCGAACATCTTATTATAATGATTCATCGCTCGTAATAAACCATCATTTGTCGTTAATTGATTATCACTATTATTTGTACTCATGCTAAATGTAACGCCAACTTTCAGTGTAGGTAATCCTAGTTCTGCTCGTTCTTGATTAACACGCTCAAATTCATCAAAGTACATCAAGGCCATTGGTGTACTTGGACGATTACCACCTACATGTGTAGTAAGCATAGCATTATAGGCACCATCATTAGAACGGTTACGCCAGTTTTTGAAGATATCCTCCACAACTAATCGCACATGATTAGGGTTATTATCATAGAAACTAGGTTCAATCATATCATCCATATCATTATCGGTAAGATTAGCGATTTTACGTTCAATGTCTTGTTCATTCCAATCAGGATGCTGTGCCTTATAGAATTTAGGTAGGTACTCTTGTTTCATTTGATCTTCGGCGATAGTCGTTTCAAAATCTACCTTGAACCCTAACACATTTTTATCGGCAATCGCTTCGCGAATTGTATAAGCATGGAGTAATTTACCAAATACTTCATGAGTCTTAGTACCTTTTTTACCAACTACTTCGTCAAACATTGGTGTTCCAGTATACCCAACCCATGCGGCGCCTTTAAAGATCTTTTGCAATTCTTCAAAGCTTTCACCACCAGTGGAACGATGAGCCTCATCGACGATGAATACAAATTTTTTCTTAGGTACCACAAAATTTTTGCGTTTAATAAGAGTATTTAACTTTTGTACAGATGTAACGATAATTCCGTAACCACTTTTGTTCAATTTACGCTCTAAGGCATCTGTATTTAACGTACCACTTACATTGTTATACTCTTTACCCCCATCATCAATAGATCCTTCAGGGTCATACGCTTTATAGTTATCTTCTGTTTGTTTAGTTAGTGCAATACGGTCTACAACAAAGATAACCTTATCTACATTAGGCATACGGCTAGCTAACCATGCTGTTTTAAAGCTAGTGATAGTCTTACCAGATCCAGTGGTATGCCATACATAACCTAATTTATTGATAGGTAAGTCAAAGTCTGCACGTTTCAGCTCATTCAAAACGGCCTTTGTAGCATATACCTGATAAGGGCGCATAACCTTAAGCATTTGTTTATTCTTAGTGCCGTCAAGAATAGTAAACAATGTAGACATTTGGTGCGCCATTGGAATACTAAGGAACATATCAGCAAAAGTAGTCCAGTTACGAACCACCTTATTATCATTAGGATTTTGCCATTCAAATGCAAAGTCCTTATTGAATAATTCAGCCGTTGTATTCGCCATATATTTAATTCGATTAGGCGTCATAGCTACTAGAATTTGAACTGTTGAGAAAATATCACTATACTGTTTCTCTTGAATATATTGATGCATTTGGTTCAATGCTTCATCAACAGAATGTTTAACAGATTTTTCCTCAATTTGAATGATTGGTAAGCCATTAATAAGTAGTGTAGTATCAAAACGACGTTCTGGACGACCCGCAATTTGTGGGTCTCGCTTAATTTGACTTACCACTTGGTATACTGTATTACCTGCTCCAATTTGTTTTTGATCAAATACCGTCAAAAATACATGACGTCCATCATCAAGATCGACTTCTACTTGAGATACGCCATTAATACCATATAAAAATTGACCCGCTTGATATGGTGTATACAGTTCATTAATAACCTTTTGAACCTGTTTAAACTCAGTGTCACTTAAAGGTTGAGATAATTGATTCTGATTCAATTGATACAAAATAGACCGAAAATTTTCCCATAAATCTTCTGTTGTTTTTAATTGTTGGCTCATACTTCCATAATTTACTTTTTATATACCTTCATATTACCGTAAGGATCGTAGTATCTCCTACTTGCTTAGTTGCACTGCTAATAATCCCTGATGATAATTGTTCATTTAACTGACGTTCAAATTCTAGCTCTGTCATTTACTCCACTCCCTGTAATATAGCAATTGATAAACGATACGTATTTTCAGCTACCCGTTGTCTTAACGAACGTAATAATAATTGCTTAAAGTATATATCTCCTATCACCCGTTGAATCTCTATTGGTGGTAATTCCGGTAGTATAATTTCTTTCAATAGCTTTAAACTATATCGTATCACCTGACTGCCTTGTAGATTTTGTTTAAACTGACGTTTAATCGATTGATTTTCATTGATCAAATAAGCCATATACCTTCTATCTACTAACTCTGCTCATAGGCTCCATACGAGCATAATTTTGTGTAAATACATAGCCATCATGTTCCGCACTTACTATTGTGGCTTCACCAGAAATTGTACTAAATAATAAGTCGCCTTCTTTGGCAATAGCTCCAGGCCCCATTCCATCTACTTTTATCTGTTTCCGATCACTCATAGCGCCAGGTACACCATATAAATCCTCATATAATTCATTCTGCCCATATAAGGTATATACTTTCGCATCCGGACTATTACTTTCTTCAATGCGATACTGTGATATGCCAGTATTACTATGAAATACATTTTGAATATACATTATGTCACCTCTTTCCTTAACACTTCTTTCATTTTACTTTTTATTTTTTTGCATTTTAAAAAATTACACTATATATCTTTTTAATCAAAGTATACAGTGTAATTCATCTAAAAAGCAAACATGTTTTTTTGTAATTTTTTTAAAAAAATGCAGTGTAAATTTAAATATTATTGTTTCTATTACGTATTTCTTTTTAAATTCACGCCTTCCTTATTTTTTTCCAAAGAATTAATCCATTAGCAGTTTGGCCAATCAAAAAACATAGCTGCTGTAGATGGACTGTTAAATAAAAATATCTTCCATTATACAATTATCATTATCTTTTTTTACTGTTTTTCGACGTAACTTAAGTGATTCAGATATAGTTTGAGCAGTCTTATGAGAAACTTTACTTCCTTTTTAGAAGTAAAAAAATCCTTCGTTAGTTTCTTTAGCATAACCAGTAACCACTTCACTTCCAACTTTTTGAGTCATAGTATAAATAACCTCACCTTCGCTACGACCTGAGTCAGCCAACTCATCAATTGGTGTTAACACTTTCTTGCCTAATAATCCTATTGGTAATTTTGAGAACTCTATATACGCTAATAACTCACTAACTTTTTCTTCAGTTACATTTCCAAGAGTTGGTTCATTTTCATTAAAGACCTTATATCGATTGATTTCTTTAATCAATCTATAGTAACGATTCTCTAAGAAATTTAAATCCGTAGGGACCAAAAGCTATCATTCGATGTTGTTAGCTTTTACAGCCTCTGTCCAAAAAGTCCTTACTGCTATCTGTATCATGTTCTTTTTAAACGCTGTAATACACCATCATCATTTTTTTACGAATTCCAGCCCTGACCAATATATACTAATGGTTCATTATTATCATCCATACCAAATAACATATAGATTGCACTTTGATGTAATGCACTAATCTCTTTTGATTCATCTAATAAGGATCTAGGTATTTTATAAACCAAACCAGTCCAATTAGCTAAAAGTACATTTAATACGACCAGTAACCTCTCCATCTAATAAAAAAATAAATTTACATTTTGTCCCTTTAAGCATTTATACGCTCCCTTATATATTGTGTTTAATTTCCTTATATAACAATCCTCATTTAAAATATATTCATTTAATTTTTCATTTTACTATAAAAAAATAGCCACATATAAACAATTTACTACAGTAATAGTAAAATATGTGGCAAAAAATTAAACATTTTTCAAAAAAATAAGAGATCGACATATTCTTTTTACGAAATAACAACGTAACAATATATCCCATAAATTGACCCTCAATATAGACAATGCACATAGTACTTCATCCATATATTCCGGCAATAACTTAATACGATATACATCAAGATATCTATATATAACTTTTTACAGGAACATTCTTTGTAAACATAGATACAAAATAAAAGATAAAACTGACAAGTACTTTCTACTGCATCTATAAAGGCTAGAATCATAATGACAATAAGTAAATAATACATAAAAAAACTGGCATACTTATTGTTTGAATGATTAAATAAAAACCTACTGCGTTAATAAGGTTAAATATAAAGATGCCTAGACTAACAAGCGATATAATAACTCTTTTAATTTCAGGTGTGGCATTAGCAAAAACTATAAATCGATTGGACTCAACATAATCTTCCATATCCTCATTAATAGCATCTTCATCATCACTTTTAATTGGCCACCATGTAAAATCAACAGGACCACGGTATAACCGAACTACTAGCCAGAGTATAAAATACAATAATACTAATCCTGTGTAATGTTCCATAATGCAATACCTCCCATGAATCATATATAAATAAAATACCACATCATACGGGACAAAAAACTCCTATATGATGTGGTATTATTTTCTTTACGACCTATTTTATCACTATATATTAAATGTAATACTACTTTTAGGATTCTTCAATTTCGGAAAACCATATTTCTCCAACGCATGTAAAATCTTTTGAATAGTCTCTTTGATATTATCTTTAGACACAGGTATAGAACTTACGATATATATGATTCCCTCAGCTTTTGCAGGATAAATACTTACAACACAATCTTGGCTATGTATGATGCGAAGCAGATATACATCATAGGTAGACTCAACATAAAAATCAAACTCTTGATTTTCATATATTACATCAGGTATATCGTGTACTGGTGCTACAGTACAATCAGATATCTGAAAAGAATCTGCATCAAAATGCACTCTACAATTATGTTTTCGTTTTATTCGTTCAAGTCGTTCATCTATCATGTTTCATCACGTCACTAATTAGTCGCCCTAAATCAATAGCATTTTTAGATGTAATAACAGGTTTGCCTGTTCTAGCTTCAATCGATTTACGTGCATCACCAGCAATAGAACCACCATCTTGAACAACTTGTTTATTCTCGTCTAATCCTTGAGGATTAGTTGCCTCCGCAATATCCTTTGTAGCCGTTTCGGCTAACATATTTAAGATAAGTTCTGTAGTAGACATATTATCTCGTAGATTTTCTTTTTTTAGCCCCTTAAAGTCCTTATATTCTCTAGTCGTCATTCCAGACCAAGCTTTAGAGATTTCATTCGTTAGGATAGCATATTCATTACCAGCTTTAACACCATGATCTTGCCAAGTATCGGTTAATTCTTTACGAACCTGAATGGCCTGTAATCGTTGATTAATCCATTCTCGGCTATAGCCCTTACGCGCATATCCTTCTAAGGCTCTATCTATAGTTAGCTCTGGGTCAATTATTTCATCAATACGCTCTTTACCAACTTCTGCTAACCACATTTTAAAAGGTTCTGCCTTAGGCGATGGAACAGATTGTATGATACGGAAAATACCTTGCATATCGGCAACATCTGTTAATCGCATTTTACCATCTGGAGCTTTCAATTTTAACTGTCGACAAATTGTCGACAGTTCACTTTTCTCTTCTTCTGACATACGTTTTTTCACTCGATACCAATAATCACGCGGATTATTGCTTTCAGTCAGAGAACCTACAACATCCACTATACTAAAATACCACTCTTCCCTTTCATTATCCCACACAGAACGAATTTGACTACCTTCAAACATTTTTACATCATCACTCATACATTTTCCTCCTCTCTTTAAACACAAATATATGTTCTATATTATTATATATAGTATACGCCTTTTAGCATAAGAAATAAAGATATTTTTTTAGCTTCCCTTACATTATCATATTTCGTTTGACTCATAGTAGTATAATATAAATATAGAAACAAGGAGGTGATATCTATGAAATTTACAAAACGTATAATTGTCATGACATTCTTAGCCGTAACTGTCTTTGCTGTATCTACAGGATTTGCTTACGATTATGTATGCAATAACTCTCAGTACAATTGCGTTACTAACACACAATACAACTCCGATAACAATACGAACAATACTAACTATGCACCAAGCAATAACAACCAAAA
>BNJV01000523.1_pt1 | contig 27297 bp, 26 predicted proteins | sample 8540591 | NCBI WGS metagenome assembly BNJV01 (sample SAMD00202457, study PRJDB9452) | human saliva metagenome | host: Homo sapiens | reverse complement strand
AGTAGAGCGTGCTTACGCCAAATTAGATGTAAAATTATAAAACTTACTTAACATAAGCCGTTGAAAATACAAAAAGTGCGGTTAGTTTTTGAGAGGTTTTTAAAACTCTTTTTAAAAAAAGACCGCACTTTAATTTATTGTATTAATTAAAAAAATCTTCTGCATATTGCATAAAAATCAAACTCACCCTCAGCACGTGAGAATAAATGAGCAGCATAATGATCTATTGCCTCTGCTGGATTCGTCAACTTTTTAATACCCATCACATCTGCTCTAGGTATCACATAAACATTACGTTCATCATTATGAGAAGACACAAATAATTGATATCCTGTTTTACTCCCATCATCATTGGAACGGGTATCAAGCAAACATCTTAATTCAAAAATATTTTTTTCATCATTAAATTTATCATCATAGCTTTGTCTAAAAAGCATGATGAAATTTATGTTCTAGAAAAAAAGCTGTATATTCAGGAAGTGCAACGCCATGACTATCTTCAAAACCTTCTATAATTGAATGAATGGGCATTAATAATAATGAAGGTAAATTACTTTTTATATATATTATGTATTGTATCTTCTGCAATTTCCCATCCTTGACTTACATATAACCAAGAGCATATTATTTCTTTTGGAATATAACGATGAAATCCTCCCATACTTTTTGTTACCACTCTTATATGAAAAAAAGGATCATATTTTTATATAATATCCAATATTATTTATTAATATACCAAACTGTGTAATATCTCCCATTACAGGTATATTACTTTTTCTCAACCCCATAGAAGAATTTTCCTTTGCTCATATAGGAAAATGATAGTGGCTGAATATATCTAAAAGGACCTATTATATTCTCAAAAAGATCACCCTTTACTATAAAGTTATATCCATCAAATGTTCTTTTAGCATCACTCAGATTTAGCTCACAAAAATGGAATTGAATCAAATTCATTATAAAAATTCTGTAAACATGTCATTAATTTGTTTTTCTGATAACCCTATCATTTATTTACTCCAAATTTTTTTCAATAGCAACTAAAACTTCCGCTCTTATTTCATACTGTCGGTTAGCTAAATATTTTCTATAAGTGGCTTGCTTGGTAAGTTTTACTTTTCGCCATCTTCCTTGCCACTGCTTCCACCTATTACTTGCTCGTGATAGAACGCTCTTACGATAAGTTGGATGTGAAATTATAAGATTAGCTTAAATATAAGTAGTTCTGAAAATACAAAAAGTGCGGTCAATTTTTGAGAGGTTTTAAAACTCTTTCGACATTATGTAGCAGTTGCACAAAGCTGAAATTGCGGTCACTGAGCTTGTCGAAGTGTAAGTAATTTCAGCTTCTCCGATACTAAAAACCAATGCTTCGACAGGCTCAGCAAGCGTTTTTGTGCATTTGCTACATAATACCGTAAAAAAACACTTCAAAAACTCACCGCACTTTATTTACGTTCTTGGGCGCGCGTTAGGAAACACGCGTTGGCAAAAGAGTGGTATAATCCCCGCCTAATTTTGGTAGTTGATTTCCAATTACGACAAAATCGTTGGAACTTCATTGCTGACACTTTCCAAGAATCATTCTGTAAACCGACTGTCTCAGCAACTAAACTATCGTGTAGCCAACAGTGCTTTCAATCACATTTCTCTTGAAATTGATACCATGAACAAACTTAAAATGATGTTATTCACCACGGCGTTGGTGAGTTTATTTGCATGTACAACAACGCCGCCCAAAAAACCGCTGAAGACCAGATTTTTAAAGGATAATATTAGCCAAGCAGAATTAAATAATGCCCTTAATTACAAGCGATATCATTATCGTTGTAAGAACTCGGAAACAGGGTCAACCTCATATTTGGCAACCTACTTTCCTCTCTCGGTAGAGAGTCGGATGAAAGATAATTTCGGTTTTTATTTCCAACTGGATGGCGGCAATGCGATGCCGTTTGATCATCTTGCGAATAGAGCATTAAATGCGCGCGGTAGCCGTTTTGAAGTGCTTTATCAATCGTACAACCCTATTCAAGGAAGCACTGTTGATTTGGTGGCGCGTGAACATAGTTCCGTTTATTACAAAAACTATCAAGGCACGCGAAAGGCTTGGTTGAATTGTCAGGGTGGGTAAATATAGATTTTTTTGATGGTACTCGTTTTCCGGCGAGTGCCTAACTCAAGGAAAAAAATACCTGAAAAAAATGAACCGCACTTTTAGATATGACAAACAAAAAGCGCTATCTCTCGAAATAGCGCTTTTTAATTTAACAAAAAAACTTGAATTAGAATTCAAAGTTAGCACCAACGTTATATGCCATACCACCACCGCCATTGGCGTTTACAGCAACACCGGCTTTCATCGCAAATTTTTTTCATTGAAACGGAAACCGCTACCTACCGCTAAAAGCAGTTTTATCACGATAACCACCAACCGCAGCACTTATATTTAGTTTACCGACATTATAAGGTTGGAATAAACCGTTTAATGCTGCTTGTGTAGACAGGCCATTTTTGATTTCACGGCCTAAGCTATCGATGCGGGTATTCAAACCGGCAACATTTGCTCTACTTTCACGAATTTCAGTTTCATGTCTGTCTAACGCGGCTTTATGTGCATTAATCGCATTTTCATGGGTATTTAATACAGCTTTTTGCGCATTGATTGCATTTTCATGAGTTTGGAGTACACCCTCGTGAGTTTTTAATCGCACCTTCATGAGTTTGGAGTACACCTTCATGAGTTTTAATCGCACCTTCATGAGTTTGAATTGCTTTCTCATGAGCTTGAATTACTTTCTCATGAGTCTGGATTGCACCCTCGTGAGTTTTAATCGCGCCTTCATGAGTTTGGAGTACACCTTCATGAGTTTTAATCGCGCCTTCATGAGTTTGAAGTACACCTTCATGAGTTTGAATTGCTTTCTCATGATTTTTGAATTACGCCTTCATGAGTTTGAATTACTTTTTTTCATGAGTCTGAATCACGCCTTCATGCGCAGTAATAACGCTATCATGATTATCGATTGTTCTTTTATATTTCACTAATTTGTCATTATGATCTGCCAACTGATCAGAATGGTTATTAATCACTCCCTCATGCGTTTTAATTGCGCCTTCATGCGTTTTAATTGCGCCTTCATGCGTTTGGATCACTTTTTTTCATGAGCTTGGATTACTTTTTCATGAGCTTGGATTACTTTTTTTCATGTGCACCGATAACCTTTCCATGACGGGTAACGATTTTATCCAAATCATCTACTGTTGCTGCGGTTGCAGTACCAATACCCATCCCTGCTACAAGCAATGCAATTAAACTACTTTTAAATGTTATATTTTTCATGTTTTCCTTTTAATATAATTAATATAATCTATAGGCAATATAAAATTGTCCTTAGCCCGATTGCATTAAACACTCCTTTGCAATCGATTATTATATTAGCACTAGAATATTTTAACTCAAAGTATTTTCTATTTAACACCATGATTTACACAAAAACACCAAGAAAAATGGCTGCACTTTTTGACATTAACCATTACGCACATTTCGAGGATATTATTCGTGATGGGATAAAAAAATTCATTATTCTTTAGTTTTTCAATAGCGATGATTTCTTTTTTTGTTTCGTCAATTTCCGCCCAAATACTAAACGTTTTCGCCAAATTCTCAGCGGTTAATACGCATTGTGTTTCTCCATAGGCAATCACGTTGCCTTTATTTATTGAGCAAAATCACTTCATCACAAAATTTGTACGCCAAAGAAAGATGATGAATCGCCACCACGCAAGTATGCGTTGGGGTGAGAGATTTGAGCTGTTCCATGATGTCGATTTGGTAGTAAGGATCGAGTGAAGCAATGGGTTCATCGGCAAGCAATAGGGGCGCCTCTTTAATGCAACAACGGGCAAGCTGCACGCGGGCTTTTTTTCGCCGCCGGAAAGTTGTTGGAAAGGTTTATCTAATAAATGGGTAACAGAAAAACGTTTCAGAAATCGACCGCACTTTGTACTTCTGTATTTTTAAATTGTAGTCTGTTTAAATATCAAACAGACTAAAAAAATTTCTAATAATTAACATCAAAAATTAAACACTTTCTATACTAGCTACCTCTGAGTTTCTTAGATATAAGAATTGATAATACTATTAATGGTGATAATCTGGAAAAAAACCATATAAGTTAAATGACAATACGTCAAGAATATCTTTCATAGAGATATTTCCAAAACTCACAATAAATTTAAATAATATAATCAGAGAAGACATACCAACAAAACAAAATATAAAAAATGAACAAAGAATAACCAGCAAAAATAAACTAAAAAAACTCATTAATCTACTTAGCATATAAACTCTCTCTGGAAAAAAATTTCTAATATCTTGCTCATTGCCTTCTAAAAAATTTATTTAATGACTCACCTGTAAACGAGTCAGCTACAACCCCCAATCTAACTAGATATAAGTTTGGACTTTTTATTTCATATTTGATGGTTCCCAATTATTTAAAAATATCATAAATAAACTCTGCATATTCTTTTTTTCAGGATGTAATTCCAAAAAAACGTTCACATGCTTTTTTTAAAAATACATAAAAGCAGATTTCTTCAGATACATGAACCTGATATCTAGGATCACATAAGCCTCCAATCTCAAACCTTACCCCTTCAAAGTGATCTTCTGGAAATGGACTATTCATATCAGGGTAATAGCAATCTGCTCCCTCCTCACAGAATCCATCCTTTTCTACCAGAACAGAATAAATAGCTTTTAAAAAAATCTCCCTCATAATATACATTGTCAATATACCCGCTTATAGTAAGTTCTATTTTATTATTTTTCATGTAAAATTTCTTTAAGAATAGGTGTATCGAAAGCTCCTATAGGAACGTACTTAGGAATTGTGTTATTTAGGGTGAACATTAGTTACTCCTTTAGTTTCCGTATCTATATAGTAGTGAAATTTTTATACCATTAATTTTTTTGTGAATCTTGATAAACTTTTGGGTCTAATCTATTTCTCTCAAGTAAATCACTATATCCTTTAGCTACAGCCTTTTACCCCATTTCAAGCATCTCATGATCTGAGAATTTGATAGGATCATAAACCGTTTTAGGGCTAGATATTGCTTTATAAGTCCCATCAGGTTTACCGTCTCTTCCTAATCTTGGAATTTCATAATGAATACGAGTAATACCATCAACATTTGTTGATTCCTCCTTAACAATTCGACCGTCCCCCAGGGAAAGAGTATTTAGGAAGTTTTCTCTATTATGTCCTCCAACAACACCTCTTCGTTGATTAATACCTTCCCCTTGGATTAGGTGATTTTTCAAATTCATACTGAAATGAATGCCTTCAGGATAATCCGCATCCCCAACATTAGTACGCTTATACCCATCCATCCCCGATGTCGGATAAGCTTTATTTTTTCCACTAATTAAGCTCTTAACATTGCTTAATCCAACTTTTGCTGAACCTGCTGCACCCAGACCTATTGCTGTACCAGCCTCCATGGCATTCAAACCAAATTTCGTTGTATCTGAAAGCTTGCTAAAACTTTCTGCATTTTCACGTTCAACTAAATTAGATAGTGCAATACGATTTGCTGTATTTAAATCATTTGGGTAATACACCGTCATACGACTAAAGAACCCTAAATTTCTCTCAAGCTCTTCAGCCCCTGTGTTCATTTCATGTAAATGTGCCGTTTCACAAGCCACATTCCCCTTACACGCTATGAGTTGCTGGCGGTTTTCCTCACTAATCCCTTTATATTTCTCTAAAATCGGTTTAGTATCGCGCCCTTCTTTTTGTGCTTTGCTCAGTTCTCGAATGAAGTTCTGAACATCTGCAATACTTAGGTAATTATTCTCCACCGCCCTTTTAGCCGTCTCTGCTCCAGAAGTCGTAGCAAGGAAATTCCCCCCTTGTTCTGTTGTGGTGCCATTCGCTTTCGCTGTCAATGCCGCAGCCAATCCGCCTGCCAGTTGACTTAACGTACTAATATTTTCCTTCTCATTTGCCGTTAATTCACTAACCGGTTTGCCATAAGCTCTCGCAATGATTTCAGCCGTTGCCTCACCTGTCACCCCGGCAATCGCTCCCGTTAATGGGTCTTTACCTGTCACCTGAAACTCCACTGCAGAAAGCAGGGCATGTGCCATGAGATTCGTGGCTTTGTCTTTTGCGGTATCACCCGCCGTCATCTCGTGGATGGCTTGGTTGAGGTAAGGCGAAGCCAGGGCGACAAGACTGCCTGCGGTATCGTTTTGTGCCACTGCTTGCAATGCCGCCGTCACCGCTCGAATCGCCATGCCTTTTTCACTACCTATGCCGTAAGTGCGGTCGATTTCATCTTGCGTTTTTGTGATTTCGGCTTGAACACTTGTCAGTTGTTGCTTAATGGCGGCAAGCTGTTGTTGATTACCGGCTTGTCCCTTCAAGGCTTTTTCTTGCTCTTCCAGCTTAAACTTCTCAAGCCCTAGCTTGTTGATTTTCTCACGCTCATTATACGTGGCGATGCTTATCGCATTGTTGCTGATGTCGCCTATCACTTTCGCCATTTCCTGACGTTCTTGCACTTTTTGTAAATCTTGCTTTTCAACACGTTGATTCGCATTCTTCGCATCCCGTGAAAGTGCGGTCAGATTTTCTGGTGTTTCGGTGTCTATCTGAATGTTGCTGCTTCAAGCGCTAATCCACTCTCCTCACTATTGGTGATAATTTTTATCCGCAGTGAAATGACTATTTTGTCAACGTTCGCTATCCGAGTTGGATATAGAGTTTAAGTTATTGATAAAGTTAGAATGATATATCAAAAATTTGCTTAAAATAAGCATCATTGAAAATAAAAAAAGTGCGGTCAATTTTTGAGAAGTTTTAAAACTCTTTGAAAAATTGACCGCTCTTTATTAAAGTATATGCTATTCAAATATCAAATAACTAAATATTTTTTTGCAGTACGATAGGAAACTAGCACAATATGAGAGCTACACTATCAACGTTATAAATTATATATCCATTAACTCATAAGAAACATTTCCGGTTTCTAGCAACTCAACAAATACTCTTTTAATAAAAATCAAAGTCTTCTATCACCGAACAAGCCGGATAGGATTCTCCTTCAAAGTAAACCAATTCAGGAGTGCCATTAAAAGTCAGATTTTTGTTCTAATTAGGAACTCCCCATCTTTTTCCATACTCAATTAAAAGTAAATAAATATCTTTCACCGTCACATTGAACTGATAATGCTGAAATTCCAACTTCCGGCTCTGGGATAAATTCTAACCCCGCAGCCCCCTCATTTAGTTCAATATTATTCAGTATAGATATCATTTTCTCTTTATCAATAGAAGATACTCTCTCCTATTAGATGCTACAATCCAATCCTTTTCTCTTTGAAATCCACAGGTAAAAAATAAATTATTTGTCATTTTTGGGTTCCTTTATTGATCGTTGACCTTTATACCAAACATACACTTTGGGTAACTTAGTTCTATTATCTATTGCATGAACAGTAACAGATTTTAACCCAGCTTTTTCAGCAGCTGTAGCTATATCATTTTTACAATAATCACAAACATCCTTACCTTGAACATTAATGACCATACTTTTACCTTTAGTTACACCTTGGTCATAAGCCTGTTGAATAGCCCCTATTTCTGCATGAGCATTTTCCATATTACTATTTGGATAAGGCGAGCCGTTTTTTAAAGGCGGTTTCGCTGCCACATTTTCTGCAATTAGTGTCCGTTTATTTGGATCTGAAAATTTATCTGCTCTAGCCTTCTGATTAGTATCAACATAAACCCGGCCATTAACATCCACTCTCGCAATGACATCAATCTTCTCAAGGTTTGTGCCTTGTGCTTTAAGCATTTCGTTTGATAGCTGCTCTTTTAATGGGATAGATTTAGCATTATTCTCCGCACCACTTGAACGATAATCCTCATCCCCAACATTAGCACGCTTATACCCATCCATCCCCGAAGTCGGATAAGCTTTATTTTTTCCACTAATTAAGCTCTTAACATTGCTTAATCCAACTTTTGCAGAACCTGCTACTGCCCCCAGACCTATTGCTGTACCAGCCTCCATCAAATTCAAACCAAATTTTGTGGTATCCGAAAGCTTGCTAAAACTTTCTGCATTCTCACTTTCAACTAAATTAAATAATGCAGAACGATTCGCTGTATTTAAATCATTTGGATAATACACCGTCATACGACTAAAGAACCCTAAATTTCTCTCAAGCTCTTCAGCCCCTGTGTTCATTTCATGTAAATGTGCCGTTTCACAAGCCACATTCCCCTTACACGCGATGAGTTGCTGACGATTCTCTTCACTAATCCCTTTATATTTCTCTAAAATCGGTTTAGTATCACGGCCTTCTTTTTGCGCTTTGCTCAGTTCTCGAATGAAGCTCTGAACATCTGCAATACTTAGATAATTATTCTCCACCGCCCTTTTAGCCGTCTCTGCCCCAGAGGTTGCAGCAAGGAAATTCCCCCCTTGCTCTGCTGTGGTGCCATTCGCCTTCGCTGTCAATGCCGCAGCTAATCCGCCCGCCAATTGGCTTAACGTACTAATGTTTTCCTTCTCATTGGCCGTAAGTTGATTTGGCGTTTTATTATAGATTGCCTGCGTAAGGATTTGTGCAGTCACTTCTCCTGTCACCCCAGCCACTGCACCTGTTAACGGGTCTTTGCCTGTCACTTGGAACTCCACCGCAGAAAGCAGCGCATGTGCCATCAGATTCGCAGCTTTGTCTTTTGCGGTATCACCTGCCGTCATCTCGTGGATGGCTTGGTTGAGGTAAGGCGAAGCCAGGGCGACAAGACTGCCTTCGGTATCGTTTTGTGCCGCTGCTTGTAATGCCGCTGTCACAGCACGAATCGCCATGCCCTTTTCACTACCTATGCCGTAAGTGCGGTCGATTTCACCTTGCGTTTTCGTGATTTCGGCTTGAACACTTGTCAGTTGTTGCTTAATGGCTGCAAGCTGTTGTTCATTACCCACTTGTCCCTGCAAAGCTTTTTCTTGCTCTTCCAGCTTAAACTTCTCAAGCCCTAGCTTGTTGATTTTCTCACGCTCTTCATAGGTGGCAATATTAATTGCATTCTCCGATATCTCACCGATAACTTTCGCCATTTCTTGGCGTTCTTGTACTTTTTGTAAATCTTGCTTTTCAACACGTTGATTCGCATTTTTCGTATCCCGTGAAAGTGCGGTCAGATTTTCCGGTGTTTCGGTGTCTATCTGAATGTTGCCACTGATGGCTGATTTGGTTTGGCTATGTTCACTTTCATGACTATTGCCAAGCAAGCTCAACGCACTGCTAAGCGCCTGCATTGGATTCACTCCACCACTGCCTGCACTAATGCTTGCACTTTCAGTTTTAATCTCACTTTTATTTTCAATATCTGTTGTCGAGATTGATTGGGTTTTAAAGCGGTTTTTACTTGCATCAGCATCACTTTCAATAATCGCACCATTTAATTGCGTGTGGTGATGAACGGTGACATCCATGCCATCCTCACCCACACTAATGCCGGTTTGCTCTTTTACTTGAGCATAATCCACTTTCGCTTTACTGTATGATGCACTCACCGAAGCACCACCACCTGAACCATACGCCACCGAGCCACTTGCACTCGCACTCGTTTGTTTGGATTCGTATTTCTCTGTATCTTGACGGCTCGTGACAGTGAGATTTTTGAATGTCCGCTTCCCAGCGTTTTTGCTTTAAGATTCGCCGCATCAAGGTTTAAGCCGCCTTCCTCACTATTCGTGATGATTTTATCTGCAGTAAAGTGACTATTTTGCCAACGTTCGCTATCTGAGTTCGACTTGCCCTTAGCCACATTCACCGAACCCTCAATACCAATTCCATAGCTATTACCATTGGTTCCGACAAAGACGCCTACACTTCCCCCTACAGATTTATTTTTCTGTGCGTTGATGCTCTTCGTCTTTCACGCCTTTTATCTCAATCCCTTTTTACCTGATAATGTCATCAATTTCGCATTCGCATCAACTCCCTCAAAACTGAGTTTTTCATCGCGCGCTTTTGCATTAAATGTCCCCGTATTCACGGTTGATTTTTGATGACTAATACTTTGGCTTTCGCTGGTTTGAATTTGTTTTTGGCTGCCATAACCAATACTAATTTTCACACTTGGGCTGGATGTCGTCCCAGTATTCTGCATATTACCGGCTCTTAAGGCATCCAAGGTTTCCGCTACCTTACTCACATTTTGAGCAGCCATGAAAGCCTCTTCTCCGGCTTTCATGGCATAAAGCGCTTGAAGTTTTGAATTGCTCACCTGTTTGGCTCGCTTCACACTGTTATAAGCCGCTTGTGCCATATCTGTCACAGGTGTACTCAAGGCAATCGTCACACCTGATTGTTTATACTCATGCCCCTCTTTACTTTCAATAATATCTTTTCCGGCTTCGACCTTCACACTTGCGCCTTCAATATCAATTCGATTTGTGCGTGGTGTAATCATATCGGTACCAAGAACATTTGTATGATTACCCGCACTCACCCTGATATTGCCATTCATTGAACCTAGCGTGCTACGTGCATCTGATTGTGTCCAACCTTCTGTCTCATAATCGTGTTTTTCTGATTTGGAGCCAAAGGTAATGCCAATACCACCGCCTGTGAATACCCCTGACGTTTTCTTAGTTTCCACGCGCTTATTTTTGAAATGATTGGTGTCCGCTGCAATATCAACATCATGTCCAGCCTGAATATGGAGATTATTATCCGCAATAGCCTGAATGCCTTTCGCCTTCACATCATGACCTGCTGAAAGCACCACGTCTTTACCGCTCACCTGTGTGCCGACTTGAGTAACGGATTGTTGTTGGTCGAGACTGGTTTTCGTTACCTTCGCCACACTGCCGCTTTTCGTTTTATGAAACTCTTCAAAATCTCGACTTTCTTTTGCACCATTCAGCACAAGGTCATTTTCAGCAATAGCCATTAACTTCGCTTCACTCTCCAGCTGTGCACCTTCTGATAAAATATTTTTTTACCCGTTAGCAAGACATTGCCTTTGCCTTTTACTTGGCTTACTACGGCTTCTTCCACTTTCTCATGACGATAGTGATTACCTTTCCCCATCTTCTCATCAAAGCCCACTGAAAGTGCGGTGAGATTCATGTTATTTTTGGTTTGAACAAGTGTATTGCCATTGCCGTCATTAACAATATCTGCACCTTTAGCATTCAAATTATTTGATGAGAGTTGTAACTGGCCATCTTCTCCCTTAACATGGAAAAGCGCGTTACGACCAAGCGTGGTTTCACTACGTTGGAAATGAGATAAGTCCACATTTGTTGTCATCGTGGTACTTTCGTGATTTAAATCACCACCCACATCCACCAAGAGCGCTCGCTCGGCTTCCACTTTACCGCCGATATTATCGAAATTATGCGTGGTTTTGATGCCTACTTTATCACCCGTAATGGCGCCTTCGTTTAATAAACTTTCGGTATTTAATAAAGTAAGCTTACGGCCTGCAATGGTGCCGCTATTCGTTAAACGGTTACTCCGTAAATCAATCACATCCGCTGAAATCAACGCGCCTTCGCCATTTAAGTCACCTTTCTGCGCCATGGCATAGACGCGAGGTGCCATTACTTTGACTTGTTTTCCGCTTGGTAGCGTTACTTCTTTTTCTTCAAACCAGACAATATCTGAAGTAAGTTGTGCGACCTGAGCAGGGCTTAAAGCCACACCTGGAGTTAAGTTAAAGCGTTTAGCAAAGGTGATACCATTATCCATTAAGCCCTTATATTGCGCTTCTAAATCTTGATAGCCTGTTAAGAACATACGTCCCGTCAACTGATTAACTTGATCACGTACTAAACGTTGCTCGTAATAGCCATCACCTAAGCGCTTCAAGATATTTTGTGGATCACTACGAAGTGCTTTGAACATATAGTCACTACTAAGCCATTGTTTACGATCGGTAAACTGTGGATCAGTTTCAATTAATGGGCGATTCGTTGCCTCTGGATTTGTTCGATAAAGGCTCGAGGTAGGTAAGGAAACATCCGCACCAATCGTACGAATTTCACGCTGCCCAGCTTTTGCATTCGATTGATTCACACCATTGGCAACATTGATATTGTTGGCAAGTGCGATAGTTTCCATCGAAAGATTGGCTTTTTCCGCCTCTGGTTTAAAGGTACTATAAGATTCAGTTTTTACTTGATTGAGATCGAGTGGCGTAATTACTACTTTTTCATAACCATGTCGACCAGCCCACTCTCGCTGATGATATCGTTTAAAGCCGCCTCGCCAACGCGAGTAAGTCCACTCTTGATTACCTTTATCAACAAATTGAGTAATCCCCATTTCTGCTACATTGTTTACTTCTTCAGAAGGGTTATTTGGATTATAGATCTTCCCTGCTGCCATTATTTGGCTTCGGTTATTTTCCACATTACCATTAAATTCAATATCGCCTTGACTCAAAATCTTACCAGGATGCGTTTCTTTTACCTTAGTTTCGCTGGTTATACGTTCTTGCACATAGATATCCCAGAAACGATAAAATTCTTTGCCCAAGAGCTTTTTATTGTGTTCAAGAATAGCTGCATCTAACTGTTCAAATGCTTTTTCATTTGCCTTCGCCCACTCAAAATAAGGTTTCATTTGAGCGGAAAACTCAACTAACTTAGCCTCATAATCAGCAACAGCTTTCCGGTACTCTACCATTTCCGATTCATATTCTTTCATGAGACGATCATAATCATGACGATTACGCCATGTTCGTTTAGGCTGTTTAGGCTCTTCTGGCGCTTGCTTTAACGTTTCATCCAAGCCACTCAGATCGGGTAATGTTGGAGAAGTGGATGGAGGAGCAATATTAAATGCTGTCCATATAGGATCATTATTTAAATAAAGTGCTTGAGGCACAACAACACAACCTGAACGATTTTGCTCGTTACCACATACCTCCTCATTTGGCATTGGTAAAATATGACCTTCAATTTTGCCATCAGCAGGTCGCGTTACCTTATTTTGATTTTTTTATAAACCACTTTACCCGCTCGACTAAAGGATGCCCAGCGAAGTTGATCAAAAATTAATACGTTCAGAGCTCCCATCTTCAAGCAGATAATGTTCATTCACATTTTCACGTTTGACTTCTTCTAGTCTTGTATCAATACGCGCATTTTTGTTTAAAGTTTCGCGCATACCAAGGACGACGCCTCGTCCCTCAATCAAACTACCGCTATTTAATAACTTATCACCTAAATCTTTCGATTGATTGTTTTCAGCTAAAGTACGACCAAATACAACTTTCCCTTCAGAGGATAATGTACCGCCAATACCATTAAATGCCCATGTTTGGGTAAAGACCGTTTTACTGTTCTCAACTAAAGGAGCTGCAATATCTAGACGTTCTTTTGCTGCTACAACAGCTGATTTGATCGTACCATCTGATTGTAATTCATCTGTATTCACAATTTTTTTACCAGCCTGTAAAGCAACATGATTACCGTAAATTCGCCCAGTGCCGATATTAGTTAATATATCACCAGTCTTGATCACATTTTCTACTGTCCCTTTAATCAACCCTCGGTTGGTTATATTCTGCTCACCTGAAAGTACAGTTTGTTTCCCTTGAATTTCAGCAGTTTCTGTATTTTCAATGTTCTTCGCATTGACTTGGGTATGACCTTCAGAAAGCAGTCCGGCACGGTTAATCAAATTTCCCTTAGTGGTTAAACTTAATGAAGAACGTCCAACCAAATCTCGTTGACTATCAAAATCCTGAACGAGTTGGATATTTGCATGGTTAGCCTCAATATCACCATCTCCAGAAAGTGTATTAACCTGAATATTCAGTTTTTCTGCAGCCTGAATTGAACCTTGACTATTTTTTATGGAAGCGCCTTTACCCTGAATACGAATATCCCCTGTAGAGAATAATTCACCTTGGGTGTTTTCTAATTGATTAACAACATTCAATACCTGAGAAGAAACCGAATAAATCCCACCTTGTTTATTGTCTAATTGATGAGCATTCATCTCAACCTTACCCGCAAGAATACCCTGTGTTGGTACCGATTGAGCATTACCTTTAGTATTTTGGTTATTTAGATTAGTGGTATTAACCGTTAAATCACCTTGTGCTTGAATAAGTGAACCTGTATTGCCGGCTTTTTGGTTATTAATATCCCTTGCAATATTTAGAGTTGAAGCACCATCAGCAACAATCATTCCAGCTCGGTTATCCACGGATAATGCGGTTAAAGTTAAGTCTTTACCACTTAGCAAGCGTCCTTCTCGATTATTTAAGAATTGATTTTGCTGTGTAAGACTCATATTTCCACCAGAAAGTATTAAGCCTTTTTCATTATTTAATCCTTTTTCTAGGTTTAATGAGAAATCACGCATACCTTGGCTTGCCCATCGGCCATGTTGATTTTCCACCCCTTGCGCAGTTGCGCCGATCCAATCCGCTTTTAAATTAGCGTGCTGTGTTAAAAGTTGAGAAGGTGTATGTAAATTGATCTCATTTTTTGCAACGACAGTCGATTTATTTGCATTAATTTCACCTTTATGAGCCACAATATGAACATCCTGGCCACTTGTCTGGCTCTCACTTACATCCACTTTTTTAGCTTGAATATCGACCTTACCAGAAGCAATATTTTTCCCTTTTGCAACAGTTGTTTTTACTGTTTTTATTTCAAGGTTTTTAGTCTCGCCAACCTCATCTACTTCGCGGACTTTACCATTTTCCTCAACACCCGCAGCTAATACAGAAGACTGACCCGCTTCGACCGAATCCGCTTGATAACGAATATGTCCACCAGAAATAGTCGAGCCCATCTGAGTAATTTTATTTTTAGCACCAACTAGAACATCACCTCGTGCTGTTTCAACTTTACCCTTTTGAACAAAATCAGACTTGGTATTGATTTGGACATCTTGTTTACCGCTAATCACCCCTTCATTAACAATACGTCCTTGACTATCAATCTTCACATCACCCGCAGATGCACCAATATGTCCCGCATTGCGTACACCAAGGCCTTGACCGTTATCCACTAAATGGATTTTCTCCGCATACATCCCACCCAATTGGCTCACATCCACACTATAGCTTTGGTTTTCACCTTGAGTTTCAGAAGTGCGGTCAGTGTTGTCGGTATTTTTATCGCCCACGTACACAACCGAATCATTAGTGCGGTCAACGTTGTTTTTTCCAGTGGTCACTTTTACTTGTTTAGCCCATACGCCACCTTTGATTTCGGCTTTTTCTGCAATGATGTCAGTATAATCAGCTTTTAGAGGTATCCATCCCTTTTTGACCAACAGTCACTTTACCGCCTCTTACGCGATAGCCTTTCAACTCACCATTTTTCTACATCTGCCTTACCGGTTGTCAGCGTGGTACGCCCCGCATTAATCACACCACAGCCATCACATTGAATACCACTTGGGTTGGCAATCACCACATCCGCTTTTTTTGCCTGCAACTTCAACATAGCCTTTTTAAACGGCTTGGATTAACGGAGTTCACCTCGTTAAGAATGACTTTTTGCTTCACCACGGGCAAGATTCGGGTTACCTTGTACCCAGCCCGCCATTTGCGTTTGTGTAGCTTGGCGTGCGTTGTTAAGAATCGCCCTTTCTCAGCCACATCAAATTGTGAATACTGGTTACGTGATACCCCACCGGCACTTGGTGTTTGAATATTTACTTGCGGTAAAACCATTCGCTGTTTGGAATACAGTTGGTTGTTGATTATTCGGCGCAGATTTATCAGCTCGAATGGCCATATCTTCTGCATGAACAGAAGGCGCTAAAAAGACAAAGCCTAATGCCAATATTAAGCTAAAATGAATAGGATTAAGCGAAAGTGCGGTTGAAAAATAGCCCTGTTTTTTTCTTGTTCTGCGCTCACATTTTCACTTTGTGTTTTTACCTTGAGATTTTGCCAGCTCAGATACTACGACAAGCTGGTTTAATACACGGCTAAAAAAATAACTTTATAGTGACGTTTATTCATTTTTTTAATTTCCTTTAAATTTTAAATTCGGTTTGGGTTTAATCAATTTATTCATCTAAAAGCGTGAGCATTAAAAAAACGGTAGCTCACATTAAATCCGGTTGTCACATGACTGGTTTTAAATCCTTCCGGCTTTTTTTAATCGGAGTACCCACAAAAATAATCATAATTTAATCCCCATAAATTACCGCGAAGTCCAACAACACCACCCATCAATGTATTACCAATATTCATTTCTTTTTGACTGGAATTCACTCTACCTCGGTCAATCCCTAAATAAAGTTCATGTCCCTTGTTGGCAATATTCCAACCAAGCTCATTTCGCCATAACCAACCTTTTTCACCGGAAAGTGATAACTCACCATCAAATCCCCTTACGGTATAACGACCACCAATACTCAATTTATCTTGTTGTGTTAAAGGGGTACCGTTCCATTGACCATTCCACACCGTATTAAAACGGAAAGGTTGATTGCCAATAGTGAAAGGATAGGTAAAATCAATGCCTGCAGTAAAAATCTGCATACGGGAAGTCCCTTCACCAAATTCTTCTTCAGGAGCCGGTAAGGATTTATTACCACCCGTTCCACGTTTATAGTTCGCAAACAGTTGTAATACTGTTTCACCAATATATTGAGTGTGATTAAAACCGACTTCCCAACCTGCTGTACGACGACGTTGTACTTCTACCTCTGTATCATTAATGTAGTTATGCGATTTTCTCGTCCACAAGGCAGCATTAATATAGGTTTTATGAAGACTTCCTCGAGATAATAAGCGACTTAAATTCGCTTTCATTTGTTGACTTTCACCCGAATAGGTATAAGACTCTAATACCCCCGCTACCGTTTGGTGGTAAGTATATTTTGAACCGGAAAGGGTCAAGAGATAGTTCTTCCAAGGAATGGAATAATAGAGGCTGACATTTTTACTCCCATAATCCCCTTCAGCATTGTCGCTACCACGTTTAAAACTGCGTGTACCACTGATGTAGAATAAATCGTTTAAGGTCAACACATTATCCCAAGAAAAATGTGGCTGAGCCTTGTAGACGACCTGTGGCCTTACTGCCTGAATCATCTAAGCCTAAAGTAAGATGGAAAGGAAAACGTTGTTTATAAGAAATCACTACATCCGTCTCTCCTATCGCCTCACTCGGAGACAACTGCACATCAGCTTCTGCACTCGATACTCGTTTTAAGTTCTCCAAACCTTGCTCAACATTACGAATATTTAGCATATCGCCTTGCGCCATTGGCATGGCAAACCATAATGTACCACGGGTGGCAAATGGAATCGCACTTTGGTCTTGTAATTGAATACGCCCCACTTTACCCGGAATCACGGTGAGTACTAACATGCCTGAACGCAAATCCTGTGGCTCTACCACCACACGTGTAGTGACATAACCAAAATCAATTAAACGATTTTGAATACGGCGAAGTAAGACGTTAATCCCCTCAGAACCTATACAAGCCGGTAGCGCAAAATCACGCTCAGCATAAACAGACTTTAATGCCCAAGAGAATTGACTTGGTTGGATTAATTTAAGAGAATAAGCTGATGAATTTTTTTCTTCTTCAGCTTGATAATCGGTCAGCACCAATTGATTGATAGGAAAGCATTGTGCTTCATTTTGTGGAAAACTAAGAGAAGCTTCTTTTTCACCCTCTAAACGCACATGAGGAGATTGAGTTTGTTGCGCTAAAATCGCTGCATCTTGTTCGGCTTGTTGCTTTTGTTGTTGAGCGTCTATTTTCCTTTCTACATTTGAATTTGGTGAGCTTGGAGCTGCCAACGCGAAAGAGGAAATAAATAATAAACTAGAAAGAAAAAGAGCGAGATAAGTTCTTCATTATATTTCAGAGATTAAGTTATTGATAAATTTGCAATATGATATCAAAAACTTGTTTTAAAAATTCTATAAACTAATATTCTCAATACAAAAAGTGCGGTCAGTTTTTAAGAGGTTTTAAAAATTCTTTGAAAATTGACCGCACTTTATATCCAACGATTTATTTTATGTAAGTTTAATCTAGACATTAGAATGGAAGTATTGAATCATTTTTTTGATATAAAAAAACTTTGTCACACTCTTTGTTTAGATATAAATAATCATATATATTTTTATCTATCCAATTCTTATCTAAAGAATAAATCGCATCTTTTTTTAAAAAAGCTTCTTTAGGAAAGATAAACGCTATTTTTTTCCAGCCTTATAACCAGATATAGATAGCAACCCAAAGCGGTCTATCAACATCCTCTGTTTCAAAGATAATAAAGTCCACAACTCGATCTGTGTAATAATTCTCACCCTTATTCTGGATAAAAAAACTCTAAATATATCTCCAGACCATAACAATTCATCTTCATATTCTTCTAATAAATAAAGCATTGTCATACCTTAATCATCTTATTCTTGCATCATCAGTAAGTCATTAATATTTATTATTACCTAAATAATATATTAATAAAAAAATATAGAAATCCATATCTTTAAACTAAAGAATAAATGCTCTTTACTTACAAAAAATCAATCTGATCAACACTTCCCGTAATAAACCATGCATTTATATAAAAAAATAAGTTGTAGAATGATAGTCATCAAAAAAAGATCTCTTTAAAAATAAGTAATAAATATCTCATGCCTACTTCTCCTTTTATTTTAGTTCATCATGTGCTTTATCTCGTATGTAATAATCCTTAATAATGAGGATACAAGCTTTTAGCATTTCTTACAAGACTCACTTGAAGTGTCTTAAAGATACAAATCCCAACACCAAAGAATATCACAGAAGTATTGTCTAACCCCATTCCACTAAGCATTATAAGATTCACTTAAAGTAAAACACCATAGATAACCTGCCGTTTTTTTACAATATATTTGCTATAAAAAAATAAGCGGTTATAGAATACCTACAGCAAGCTGAAATTAATGAGATAAACTGGTATGAATAACATACAAAAGAAATATTTTATTGGCCTAACCCATTTTTTGGGAAATGTTCTCGGTCCTAAATACGAAGTCGTATTTCATTCTTTTGATAAGAATAAGGCTCATATGGAAGCCATTGCGAATAGCCACGTCAGTGGTCGAACGCTTTCTTCTCCGCTTAGCTCTTTTGCTTCAAGTTTGTTGCAGGATAAAGTGTATTTAGATAAGGATTTTATCTTTAACTACAAAGCGGTGGCAGATTCCGAAAAGGTCATTCGAGGTGCAACTTATTTCATTAAAAATGGGGATAAATTAGAAGGCATCCTTTGTATTAATCATGATACCTCTGAGTTGGTTGATGTGATGACTAAATTAATTTCATTAGAAAATCTTGGAAACTTCGTCAATATTTTAGGTATTGATGCGGCCTTTGCTGAAGTGGAAGAGGCCGAAATTATTAATAAAGAAAAACTCGAAAACTCTATCGAAGATATCCTTTGTGAATACCTTGATTTCACCTTATTACATTCCGATAAACCTCTCAGTTTAAGACAACGGGAAAACGCCGTTCAAGTCCTATTTGATAAAGGTATTTTCAATATCAAAGGTGCTATTCCGATGGTGGCCAAATATTTGAAAATCTCAGAACCTAGCGTATATCGCTACCTCAAAACGATCAAAGAGAAAGCATAAAGAAGTGCGGTTAAAAATCAGCGTGTTTTAACCGCACTTTTTTATTTTAATCGTGTTATTAGCCCACTACTTCAGGTAATACACCTAATTTAATTAGGAATGGGATACTCACGATAATAATCCCTAGAATTGAGACAAAAAGTAGAACCCCTGAACCACCAGGCACACGATAAGGTAAGTTTGGATGTTGATGGCGAGCTTTCCAAACCAATGCTGCTGGCAATACCACTGCATAGAAAGCAAACATTTGTCCTGCATAACCTAATGCAAGGATGAAGCCTTCTGGATAGAAGAATGCAAAGAGCAATGGCGGAAGGAACGTTAAGAAACCTAAACTTAAACGGTTTGCAGAAAAATTGAATACACGTTTTAACAAGTCGTCAATACATTCTAATAAACCGAGTGCCACCCCTAAGAACGAGGTAATCAGTGCTAAGGCAGAGAAGATTTTCACGACAGCCGCAATAATGGTGCTGCCTGTAATCACTCGAACGGCTTCAATCAATCCATTTAATGTTGGATCTTGATTAAGGATTTCTAAGAACCGGCTTTGACTTAACACGCCGTGAGTAGAAAATTGCCATAAAAGATAACCCGCTAATGTGATTGCAGAGCCCACAATAATAGAAAATCTTAAGGCTTTTACATCACCTTCTAAGTATTTATTTAAGCAAGGAATTGAGCCGTGGAAACCAAAAGCGGTAAAGAAAACCGGACTAGCCGAAATCAATAGCGCTTTATCAATTGGCATGGCCATTAAGTTATCGATTTTAATTTCTGGAATCATCAATCCAAGCACAATGAATAGCGCTGCAATCATCGCGATAAATAAGAAACGATTTAAGGCATCCACAAAGCTTGTGCCAATTGCTACGAAGATACCAAAGAAGATCGTAAATGCTAGGATGGAACCTTTCATTTTGAGATCAGGCGTCGCAAAATCAGGTAAAGTTGAAGCAAGAATTGCACCACCACCGGTTACATAGGCGGAAAGTAACGCATAAAGGAAAATCATTAATACGCTGGTTGCAATAATTCGTCCTGGTCGACCAAAATACTGTGCGGCAAGCGTGCCAATACCGGCATCATATTCAGCAGTTTGATAAACCTCAACAAATAATAATGCGCTATAGGTGAGCAAAATCCACAAAAGAACAAGTAAAACAACAGTAAACGTGAAACCTATTCCTGCAGAGGTGAGCGGCATGGCAAGCATTCCTGCGCCAATCATCGTCCCTGAGGTAATCAAGGTACTTCCCAATGTTTTATTCATGAGTTTTCTCCTTTCCGATTATCGTAGAAAGGCTAGTCACTTCCTTATTTGACAATACATCAAACCACAATGTCATTAGAATGTTTTCGCATTTTTCTCATTAACCAAATATTTTTTAGATACAAAAAGCCCTTACCCCGTTACTGAGGTAAGGGCGGTAGGCCTATTTTTGTTCAAAACGTGCAGTGAAGAAACGTAATTGTTTTGGTTCATACACGAAACGAAGCCCTTTAATATCCTCTTTATGTTTGAATAAGTGGATAATACCATCAGCAACTAAATCCATGTGTGCATAGGTGTAAACACGACGCGGAATAGTAATACGTACAGTTTCAAGTTTTGGATGATGGTTTTCGCCAGTTTTGATATCACGACCAGCTGAAATAATACCACGTTCCATTGTACGCACACCGCATTCAACATAGATTGCTGCCGCTAATGCTTGTGCTGGGAAGTCTTCTTCTTGTTTCAAATGTGGACAGAAACGACGTGCATCTAAGAACACCGCATGACCACCAATTGGTTCTACAATCGGTACACCCGCTGCTTTTAATTTTTCACCGAGGTAACGTACTTGTTTAACACGGTGTTCAATGTACTCTTCCTGAGTTGCTTCTTTCAAACCGATCGCCATCGCTTCCATATCACGACCAGCCATACCACCGTAAGATGGCATACCTTCAAACACCACAACCAATTCTTTCGCTTTCATGAACAATTCTTCATCATTCATACATAAGAAACCACCGATATTGGTTAAGCAGTCTTTTTTACCACTCATGGTACAACCATCTGCATAGCTGAACATTTCTTGAACGATAGATTTGATTGAGCGATCTTGATAGCCTGGTTCTTGTTCTTTAATGAAATAAGCATTTTCAATACAACGTGTTGCATCGTAGAACACTTTAATGCCGTGTTTTGCGGTTAATTCACGAACAGCTTTCATGTTTGCGATAGAAACCGGTTGACCACCAGCTAAGTTTACTGTTACTGCCAAGCACACATAAGCAATATTTTCAGCGCCTTTTTCGTTAATTAATTTTTCTAATTTTTAACATCAATATCGCCTTTAAATGGGATATCTAATGTCGCATCATGCGCTTCATCACGAATGATATCGTAGAAAATACCGCCATTGGCTTCTTGGTGGAAACGAGTTGTTGTGAAATACATATTACCTGGTACGTATTGACCCGGTTTAATCGCGATACGAGAAAGAATATTTTCAGCACCACGACCTTGGTGAGTTGGCACAACATGTTTGAAACCAAATAAGTCTTGAACTGTTTCTTCTAAATGATAGAAGTTGCGACTACCTGCATAAGCTTCATCACCCATCATAATACCGGCCCATTGACGGTCACTCATTGCATTTGTACCGCTATCGGTTAAAAGGTCGATATAAACATCTTTTGAATCAAGTAAGAAGGTATTGAAGCCTGCCGCTTTCATTGCTTTTTCACGTTCTGCTTTTGGTAAGATTGAAACAGGTTCAACACTTTTAATACGGAACGGTTCTGCTGGATAGTATGCCATAATAAATCTCCTATTATGTTAGGTTTAAAGTCCATGATTATTAACCCGCTACTAAAAACATCTATCATCGAGTTGCAAGCATAGTACTGAATTTTTTTCTACATTACTGTGATCAAAGTCACAAATCGATAAAATTTTTATCAAATTTGCATAAAAAAACATTTTTATTTGATAATTTTATATCAAAAACATCATAAGAATTATGATTTTTAGAGCAAGTAAACAAGCGAGTTGGACTATCCAGTTTTCTCAACAGAACAAGCGGATATGGGAATGGTGTTGCAGGCGGGATTGCTATGGGAGGACATATTTCGGTAGACGAGGCACCAAAAATATAAAAGTGCGGTCAATTTTTTTGAGAGGTTTTAAAAACTCTTTTAAAATTGACCGCACTTTTATAGCTATCTTTAAAAAGAAATTCACATACCATTTTAACGTATTTTTGAACACTATCATTTTTTCATGGTGTGCATACAATCCATAACTTTCAAACTTATGACCTCTCGTTCCTCATTTGTCTTATCAGGAAGATTTTTTTATATTTCTCATAACATGATTCAAAAGTTTTTTTGTTCCTCATATGTCCTTTTTAGGTATCACATCCCCATTCCAGAAACGAACAAAATAACTATCAGAAGAAACACATGCTGTCAAAAATACTACAAAGCAAAAAAATACTGAGATTTATCTTACTCATGTTTTCATCTCTCAATATTACTTTCATCATTCATATACTCTGTCTAGTTTTCTACTTCTTAACTTATTATATTAGAATTAATACTTTATACTTGAAATTAATTGCTACTATTTTTTTGAAATAGTTATAAAAGTAAATAAAAAAACAATATATAAAAACAAATAAATAAAAAAATACTTTTATAGAAAAATAAAAACATGATCAACGTTAAAAAGACTTATTTGATCAATTTTTTTCCTGTGCGGTAATACGCATTAAAACCAAAAAAACACTTGAATGAGCAATATAAAATAAAATGCTTTTTTTACAAAGTTAATGAGTATCTTCACTTCTCACCTTCTTTTTTTCTAATTCCTTGTTCCATTGATTAATTAACTCTCCAGCAAAAGAACTTATTACCACAGCTATACCAATTGGAGCATTTAACGTATAAGGTGCCATAAAGCCTGATTTTTATTGCATCATTATAGTTTATTTCTTCGTTTACTGAATATTGTGCAGTTACACTAACACCAGTACCCATTGCAGCTTGCTTAATATAAGTATCGTTGAAAATATAAAGATGCGCTCAATTCTTGAGAAATCTAAAAACTAAGATATTGATATTTTTTTGGCATACTTTTTGAAATATCTCTCTTATTTCCTTCTAGATATTAGAAAATGTATAGGTAAAATAATAAAATGCAGTTTTAGAGACATCATAAAAGGCTTCCTCAATTAATAAATCATAATGGATATTTTTTTATCCCCACATCCATTTGAGCATACAGCAGTGCAATAAAAAAATAAAATAACAGATCCAAAGAAAGATAGTAAAGTTAAAATAATATTCTTCATTTTCTATCCTTATTTTTTTATCTTTTAGGATTTAATTTTATTTTTTTAAATATATTATAGATAATTAACTAGTAGCGCATTTAATAATATTTCATTATAAAAAAATAAAAACTAATAACTAAAAAACAATAAAAAGGAAATATATCCTTAAATCTTTTTAAAAGTTAAAGAATTTTTGCTCTAATGCCTTTAAGGCATCGTGATTAGAAATAGGAATATCTAGGTCATTCCCCAAATCGTTTAATAGCAATTCCATATATGGCATTATCTTCATCCTCTGTCAAAATCGGATCTGGTGTGAATCCAATAATCTTTATTAATTCATAGTATGACCCATGAAAAATCAATCAAATCAAAAATATATAACGGTAAATTACTAATCTCATCATTAGCAATTACATATTCAACCCACTCATTAAATTCTTTTATTTGTGATAGCTCCTTTAATAAAGCAAGACTTCACAAACCCAATATCTTCACTTGACTCTCTAGTTAATCTAAATTTATTTTTTTCATCGCTTATTCTTCATTATTTTTTTGCTATCCTTCGTCGCATGAATCAAGGATTCATACACTCTATCTTTCCAAGTCAATAATATCATTGTAAAAAGTCAATTACATCTTTTTGTTTTTACTATCCATTCAGATATCTTAAAACCATCTTCATTTAAGACCTCTCGTTCATTTACATATTCATTGATTTTAGATGTATCAAACTCTAGGAAATCATCTACAAATATTATCTTATTTTGAACATAAGAAAGTTCCCCATCATAATAAATAATCCATGCAGAAATAAAAATTTAAAGATTCTGGCTCATGCATAGATGTAATAAGTACTGAATGTTTCTTTTTCTATCCCATCAGCTATGGATGTAGCTCAGCTCTTTTTATATTCTTCAATACCCCAGTAGTCTATTGGAATATACAATTCTTCTACATATTCACCCAAAGAGATCGAGGCCAAAAACATGCATTTCATTTTCATTATTAATGGACACGCCTTTATCTTTTAAAGAAAAATACCAAACATTATTAATCCTTAACTTCAATTAGTGAAATGGATTTCACAAATCTGATTTAATCACATATTAAACCTCTCAACAATCATACCAAAATTTGTTCATTCTTAAACCAATTGAACAAGCCATTTGAACTAACTAATTTTCCTCATAGTCAAAGCAATCGTAAAAGGAATGCTTTTACACGCTGGATTGCATAAGTGCTTAGGCAAGCAATCCCGACAAAAATAAAGGAGTAGATTTATGAAATCTAAATTGATGAAAGGGTTAGTGATTGTTGCATTAGCAGGAAGCTTAACCGCTTAGACAACAACGTCATACTGCAACAGGTGCAGCAATCGGAGGTGTAACCGGTGGTTTATTAGGTGGTGATATTGCCACAACACTCGGCGGCGCAGCATTAGGTGGCGTAATCGGTAGCCAAGTGAACAAAGGCGGAGACTACGATGACAGAGAATATCGCCATCATAAAAAACATAAAAGACATCACCACCACAGAAGACACCGTGATTGGGATGACAACTGGGATGATTAATTCAAAATACAGATAAAAACAACCGCACTTTTGAGATACAAATCAAAGTGCGGTCGTTTTTTTAGGGATTTTTATGAATTAATAAGGATTACCACCAACCAAGGAGTTTCATCCATAATCCACCCACACCAAACCAAATCACTAATGAAAGGATGGAAACAATAAAGCTCACGCCCCACCATTGACCAGTTGAGTTATAACCTGAGCCGTATAAAGCAGGGCCAGGACCACCAGCATATTGCGTTAAGCTCATGGATAATGTTGAGGTGTAACCTAAACCAATTGCAGCAATGATTGGTGGTGTACCCACAGCGATAGCCGCTGCCACAAAAGCAAGGTACATTGCGGAAATATGCGCCATGGCTGAAGCAAAGAAATAGCGGGTATAGAAATACACCAACACTAAAATAGTAAAGGCAACTGGCCAGCTGAAATCGCCCACAGATGCGGAAATGTGGGTGGAAATCCAAGTGATTGCACCGTATTTATTAAGCGCATTCGCCATCATGACCAATACCGCAAACCAGAACATCGTATCCCATGCGGTGGTTTCTGCCACGATATTTTTCCAGCTCATAATATTGGTTAATAATAAAATCACTAAACCAATAAATGCTGAAATTGTTGCAGGAATATGGAAGACTAAATCACCCACCGTCCAAAGGAATAAGAGAAGGATAAAGTCTAGGGCAAGAATCCATTCTGCTTTGCTCATTGGACCCATGCTTTTTAATTCTTCACGTGCCATTTCTGCCATTTTAGGCGTATCTTTTAATTCTGGCGGATAAATTAAATACACGAAATAAGGTAAGACAATTAAGCTCACAATACCCGGCACGATTGCCCCTAAGAACCATGTCATCCAAGTGATTTCTACACCTTGACTTTTCGCAAGTTCTGCAATTAACGGGTTACCCGCCATCGCAGTTAAGAACATGGTACAAATAATGGTATCGATTTGAGAGACAGCAATCGCTAAGAATGCACCCGCACGACGAGCGGTTGGACCTGGTTTGGACTCATACGCATCAGCAATAGATTGCATAATTGGGTACATAATACCACCCCCACGCGCAGAAGCCGAAGGAATCCCCGGACCGATAACAACATCAGCCAACGCCATACCATAAGCCACACCCATCATTTTTTTACCAAAACGACCAACGAAGTACAGCGCGATACGTTTACCTAAACCAGTTTTAATTACTGCTCGAGATAAAAACATGGCAATAGCAATCAACCAAATTGTGCCATTAGCAAAGCCGGATAACATACCTACATCACCTTGTTTTGGTGAAATAGGTGTAAGTCCAGTCAAACCACTGATCACCAAGGCAACGAGCGTTGCAGCACCCATAGGCATTGCTTTAGCGATAATAGCCACAATGGTTGCCACAAACAGCGCTAGCATTCCCCATGCTTTAGCGGATAAACCTTCTGGTGTCGGGATTAACCAAATCCCTAAACCAACGATGATGGCAATCAGCAGCCCCTGCCATTTAAAGCCAAGTTTGACTTCTACTGCTGGAATTTTACTTTCCATAGGATAACTCCTAGATAAATGAACAAAAAAATAATTCATCACGTATAACGACCGTGACGCAATCGATTAAATAAGCGGTTATAAAGATACCACTTATTTAGTATGAGTAAAGATTTAAGAGATGTTTTTTTAATAGAATTTGATAAAAAAACTTGATTCAGATTAAAAAAATAGCTTTAA
>BNJV01003031.1_pt1 | contig 27302 bp, 42 predicted proteins | sample 8540591 | NCBI WGS metagenome assembly BNJV01 (sample SAMD00202457, study PRJDB9452) | human saliva metagenome | host: Homo sapiens | reverse complement strand
CCACAATCACTGACAAATCAGAATTTTTTTCCCAATCGTAATCGCTGCATAACAACCAGCAGTCCCTCCACCGATAATCAAAACATCAGTTTCAAGCTCCTTAATTTTCAATTTTTCTCTTTTTGCTCTCTTTTTCATTGCCATTATTCTTAATTTCCCTTATTTTCTGCCATAAAACACCTCACAATCTACAAAACCCTAAATAATAACATCATTTTGATTTTCTAATATTTGCATTTTCCACAAGTTCCACTTTTTCATCTTCACCAAAAAGCATATGCCCTGTAAATATAAATATTCACTTTCTCATTCACAGAAACTGATTCTTCCTCAATTTTTACGATTCCCTTTTATCAAAAATTCCGTTTATTCTAACACCAATTTCAACCTCTTTTTCCACGAAATAACGTATATTCCACGATTCCAGTTTCAACCGAAGCCGAATATCTAAAATTCTCATTTAACTTTATAACACTTACATTTTCTGGACGAATAATTGCCTTTTGTCCATTTTCTAAATTTTCAAAACCTTTAAATTTATTAATATTTTCCAACTCTATCGGATTTCCCATAAATTTTGCTACAAACGCAGTCTTTGGATTGGTATAAATTTCTTTCGGCGTCCCAATTTGCTCGATTCTTCCTCGATTTGTAACAATAATTTCATCCGCCACTTCAATTGCTTCTTCCTGATCATGAGTCACAAAAATGCTTGTAATTCCCACTTTATCAATCGTTTCACGCAACCAGTTCCTAAGATCTTGCCTAACTTTCGCATCAATCGCCGCAAAAGGTTCATCAAGTAACAATATTTCAGGATTCGGAGCCAATGCCCTTGCAAAAGCCACTCTTTGTCGCTGTCCTCCCGAAAGCTGATTTGGATATCGTTTCCCAAGTCCTTTAATATTCACAAGTTCCATCAATTTTTCCACTCGCTCTTTAATAACCGACTTTTTCTCCTTCGCAATTTTTCAACCCAAAAAGCAATATTATCAAAAAAACCGTCATATAACGAAACAATGCATAATTTTGAAAAAAACGAAACCGATCCCTCTTTTACTAGGTGAAACATCATTCACGACTTTCCGTCTATCACAATTTCCCCAGAATCAGGTGTTTCCAATCCAGCAATCATTCGTAAAATCGTAGATTTCCCACTTCCTGAAGGTCCTAATAATGCCACTAGTTTCCCTTTTTTTATTCCTAAATTGATGTCATTTGACGCTTTATAGTCGTTATACATTTTATTTATATTTTTTTAATTCAACATACATAGATTCTCTCCTATTGATTCTCTCTTGCTTTTTTTATTTTACCAAGCCCTTTTTTTGCATCAGCTTTACGAAAATCATTAAAATCAATCGCTTCAAGCTCAAATTCCTTATATTTCTCAATCAACTCAATAAATCTATCTTCATTCACAAGTTGCTCAAATTCAATATTTTCTGCTTTTATAATATTCGCAATATCTTCAAGAAAATATGGTATTTTAGTAGCTTTTATTTCTCCAATAATTTCATTTAATTTTACTACCTTATCATCAAATTTCCCTCTCGCAAAAATCGTAAAAATATTCTCCATCTTTTTTACGTCTTCCACTAAATCCAAGTCTCTGCAATTTGTGGAGTTGCACAAAAATTTGGACAACCAGAAATTCTTATTTGTGGTAAATAATTTGCAAGTTCTCTTTTTTTCTGGCTTTTTCAAAATATTGAAGAACATAATCCAATATAGGTGGCGTATCCAAAATCCCTACATTACAAGTCGTACTTCCAATACACGAATACGAGTTAAAAAACTCACTTCCTCCATAATAATCACTCATCAATTCTTTCAACTTGAATAAATCTTCTCTCTCAAGTCCTCTCACAAGCAATCTCTGATTACTTGTAATTTTTATATCCACTTCATATCCTAAATTTCTTATAAATTCAGCCAATTTAAGCCCATCTTCTTTATAAATATTCCCTCGATTCGGTCTCAAATAATATCCAAATTTACCATTTTTCCCAGCAATAATATTTGAATCTTCAAACTTTTCAAGCTCTTTAACTTTCTCCTGCAAATAAATCTTTTCTCTTGAGCCGCTTCATCAAAGCAATTCTCTTGTATATTTTTTTAAGCTATCTCCTTTTTCAGCATAAAAAATTTTTCCACATACTCATTACACAATTTTAAAAAAATTCTTCTTCACCTAATTTTAATAACACGTATCTCAATCTAGCTCTAGCTCTTATTTTACGGTTCCCATGATCATTAAAAAAACATTTCTCATAGCATGAACATAATACAAAAAAATTCATCTTCCTCAATAAATTCTCTTAAAAATTATCGCATTTGACGATATTGGTCCTAATCCTCCACCGACATATACTCTAAATCCTTTTTTTCCATCTTTAATTACCGCTTGAAATCCAATATCATTTATTTTTACATATAATGAATTTTCTTCTTTGTTAGAAAAAGCGATTTTGTATTTTTCTTGGTAAATGCATAAAAGTTCTACCATTCAAAAATATAATCTGTCGTTATTCGACTATGAGGTCCCACATCAAAAAAACTTCTTCCTCAAAACCAGTTGTTTCTGGCGTAATTACCGCTCTTGTAGAATCTCCACAAGTTGCTTTCGTAAAAAATCCCATTTTTGAAATTGCTTCCAAAACATTAGGTAAATTTTCCCTTTCAATTCCATGCAACTGAAAATCTTGTCTTGTAGTTATATGAAGTCTCCCATCTCCATATTTTTCCACAACTCCCAACAAATATTCTAATTCATCTGGCGTGATTTTACTCTCATAATAACGAGGACGCATCATATATGTCCCTTTTGCTCTCCCTTCAGTATAAAGTGCAAATGATGTTCTTATCGCATTCCACTCTTTTTCTTTCTCAGGGTCAGTCAAAGCCGCTTTCGTCAGCTTAATAATTTCTTGCAGTTCTTTAATTTCTGCCTCTTTCACAAAATCTCTTTCTCTCATTTTTCTCTCCTCCAAAAAATTTTTAAACAAAAAATCCGAACTTTTACATTCGGATTTATTATCAAATATTGTGATTTTGTATGTCTCCGAATAGCCTTTTATTTTAATCAAAAACCGTCTACTCGAAGATTAAATAAAATTTCTAACTTCTTGTAGACCTTATCATACACATACAACAACACATGCTATTTATTAAATTTAAATTGTTTTTTTAACCTTTTCACTTTATTTCTCATTTTCTCTCCATCCTTTTTTTGTTTATTTTTTTCCCCTACAAACTTCTTTCATATACAAATATTAACATTTTTCAAAAAAATATGTAAAATTCATTATTTTTATAACCTAATATATAACATATATTTTTTTATCTGAAAAATCCATTCATATAACAAATTATCATATCAAGAAAAAAATAATATCCTATCATTGAAACTATCACCATTTTTTTCGACAATTAATAAAAGTAAATTTAAAAGCAAAAATCAAGACAAAAAAATTTAATTTGATTATTTAAGAAATTTAGGATATAATACATTGTAACTAAAAAAATTTATTTGAGGTGATTAATACAATGAAAAAAATTATTATTATTATTAATGTCGTTAATGGTATTCAATCTTTCATTCTCGGCAAAAAAACAGCAGCAGATACTACTTTCACATTCCAAAACTTTGTACCAAGTTCTGCTGACGGTGTTCGTGTTATAGAAAAAAACAACTACAACAGGAAATTATCCATATTTTTATGGCATCAAATCCTGACATCACAAGTAACATGAATAAATCTGTGGAAAACTTTTTGAAAGAGTACAAAAAAATACTAAAAACAAAAATCATACAAAAATAAGCTACGAATTAACAGCAAACAATGCTTATTTTTGCGAGTGCTTTGTTTAAAAATTTTAGAAAAAGATTCAAAAGATGGTACTTCAAAAAAATTATTTATGATGGTATCTCATTTAATTTGAAAAAAATGGTAAACCTTTACAATTAAGCGATTTGTTCGTACCTAATTATGAAAGTGAATTAAACAGAGTTATAAATCAAAGATTTACTGAATTTGGACTTACACCAGTTACTGCAAAAGGTAAATTTGAAGGTGTTTCTAAAAAAACATAATTTCTACATGGAAGACGAAGCTTTCGTTTTAATTTATAATCAAGGTGAAGCAACTGATTTCGCTGATGGACATTTATTTATTCCATTTGTTCTTAGAGATTTAGTAGGAATCATTAAATAATAACATTCTATAATTTAAAAGAGATTTTCTCGAGAAATTTGAGATTATCTCTTTTTTTCTTCATTAATAAAAACGAGACAGACTCTACCTCTATCTCGTATCTTGCTTTATTTATTTTACCGATTGTTGAACAATCGCTTCATTTTTATACGTATCAATCGAAACCTTTGCACCAATTGGTATCGTAATAAATGGTCTCACGTGTCCTGATTTCAATCCTTTTTATAATTGGAACATTCAATTTACCAAAATTATCATAGAATACTTCATCAATACTCATATCAGTCGGATCTGATTTTTTTAGGATTCCTAAAATCTCCAATTATTATTCCTTTTTAAGTTTTTGAATTTTTCCAGCTAATCTTAATTGTTGTAACATTCTGTCTACACGGTAACTATCTTCATTTACTTCTTCTAAAAATAAAACTTTTTCCGTCAGTATCAATTTCATGATCAGTTCCAAGTGTCGCAACTACCAATGAAAGATTCCCACCTGTAATTCTACCTGAACCTCGTCCTGGCTTCATAATCGAATAAGATTTATCGAAATCCAACAAATTGTACGAACCTGTACTTGTAAACGATTTATTAAATGAATTTTTCTGTTGTTTTCGGAATATCTTTTTATATTGTCAGACATAGGCCCATGAAATGTCACAAGTCCAGTTTTTTTCATTTATCGCTAACAATAACGTCGTTATATCACTAAATCCTGATATAATTTTTTTGGATTTTTTTCTTAATCACATCATAATCCAATTTATCAATAATTCTTATAACTCCATATCCGCCTCTTATCGCAAAAAAATCGCATCAATATTTGGATTTGCAAACATATCATTTATATCTTTTTGCCCGAACATAATCAGTTCCACCAAATCCATACCAAGTAGAATCAAACGATCTTCCATAAACCACTTTAAATCCTCTCGATAACAAATAATCCACTTCCGCTTGAGCCGAATCCCTTTATAATTCGCTGGAGCAATAAGTCCTATCGTATCCCCAGGTTTCAACGCTTTTGGAATTATTATTTCTTGAGCAGCAGACAAATTCATTACAAAAAGTACATTTGCTAACAATAAAAAAATAATATTTTTAACATTCTTTTTCTCCTTTTTTTATAAATTATTTCGCTAAAAAATTCTTTCACAAAATTAACAACTTCCTCAACCTTAACTTCAACGCTTTCTCCAGTTGCTCTATCTTTAACTTCCACAATTCCATTAGCTGCACCTTTTCCAGCTACAATTTTAAGCGGGAATCCAATTAAGTCAGCATCTTTAAACTTAAATCCTGCTCTCTCATTTCTGTCATCTAAAACAACATCAATATTTTCATTTTCTAACGCCTCATAAATTCTTTCAGCAACATTTACTTGTGTTTCATCTTTTACATTAGCAATAATCACATCTGCAATATACGGTGCAATTGATTTTGGCCAAATAATTCCAAAGTCATCGTGTTTTTGCTCAATTACAGCCGACATCAATCTTGAAACACCAATTCCGTAACATCCCATTTGGATTACTTGCTGTTTACCATTTTCATCTAAAACTTTTGCATCTAACGCTTTTGAATATTTATCTCCCAATTTAAAAATATGTCCAACTTCCATTCCACGAGCAATTTTTAACACACCTTTTCCGTCTGGCGAAATATCTCCCGCTCTAGCCGTTCTAATATCAGCAACTACATCATAATGCAAATCTTCCAAATTAACATTAATAAAATGATAATCCTTTTTATTTGCTCCCAATGCAAAATTTCTCACATATTTTACAGTTTCATCAATAACAACTGTAAGTCCTTCTTTTTTCTCATAAGATCCCGCAAATCCAGGAACAATCCCAAATTTTTCGCATTCTTCTTCAGTCATCATTTCCAATTCCATCGAAGCATTCACTGCATTTTTCAATTTAATTTCATTTACATCCAAATCTCCACGAATAAGTGCCAACACATAATTTACTTTATCTTCCAATACTTCCTTCAACATAACCGCTTTAACAGTTTTTTCCTCTGGAATATTCAAAAATTCTGACAATTCCTTAATTGCCTTAGTATTAGGCGTTTCAACCAATTCTTTTGGCAATTTTTCCTCTGAACTTTCCTTCAATTCAATGATACTCGTAGCTTTTTCAACATTTGCAGCATAATCTGATGAGTCACTGTATAAAATATCGTCTTCTCCATTTTCAGCAAGTACCATAAATTCATTTGAAGCGTCTCCTCCAATCGAACCAGAATCCGCATCAACCGCTCTAAATTTTAATTCCATTCTTTCCAAAATTCTAGAATATGCATTTTTCATATTCAAAAATTCTTCATCCAACGATTCTTTTGTTAAATGGAAACTGTAGGCATCTTTCATTAAGAACTCTCTTCCTCTCATAAGACCAAATCTTGGACGCATTTCATCTCTAAATTTTGTCTGAATTTGATACAAGTTAAATGGCAATTCTTTATACGAAGTAATTGTATTTCTAACAATATCCGTAACAACTTCTTCATGCGTAGGTCCCAACGCAAATTCTCTCTCATTTCTGTCCTTCATTCTCATAAGTTCTGAACCATAAGCAAACCATCTTCCAGACTCTTCCCACAATGAAGCTGGTTGCAACACTGGCATTAAAATTTCCTGTGACCCAGCTCTATCCATTTCCTCTCTAACAATATTCTCAATTTTTTTCAAAACCTTATATCCCAATGGCAAATAGCTGTAAACTCCTCTTGTCAACTGTCTAATCATAGAAGCTCTCAACATCAATTTATGACTTATAACTTCTGCCTCTTTTGGTGCTTCCTTATATGTTTTTTTAAAAAATGCTTTCGATAATCTCATTATTTTTTTCTATCCTTTCACTATTTTTTTATTATTTAATATATATCTATTATACTAAAAAAAGACCGGTTATAGTCCAGTCTTTTTTTAATTTTTACTATTTTAAATTATCGTACATTTTTTTGCAAGTTCAATTGCTCTATCCTTTGTCAAAGCCAGTTGCTGTACCTGAATGCAGTACACCCGCCAAAGTTCCTCCATCGGCTTCTTTTTGCAGCTTCATTTGCTTTTTCTTCCTTAATTTTTTTACCCAAGCTCTCTGATCTTTTTTTCAATTTTTCTTTTCTATCAGCTGGTAATTTTTTTCCATAAGGAGTTTATACACTTTTGTTCAATTCTTTGTCCCAAGCTTCATAAAGTTCATTATTTGCATTTACCATTTCAGAAGTTACACCTGAATCCAATTTACTTTGCATTTCTTTTTTTCCAATTTTTTTCCATTCTACTGTTCAATTCTTTTGTGTAAGTTCCACTTGATTTTTTTACCTAAATTATCTTTTTGACTTTTTAGCTCCTACTTTTTTTCTTTTTCAGAAGAAACTTTTTGACTTTGAGATTTTTCCTCAGCGTTATTCTGATTTTTGCGAAGTCTGAACCTCAGCAATAGTCCCTGAATCCACCTTTGAAACTCTTTCTACTTTATTTTCCTTAGAACACCCAATAACTACAATTGATAAAATTAGAAAAAAATTACTAATTTTTTTCATACCAATCAACTCCTTTTTTTATTTTAACAAATGAAATTCTCTATTTCACCGATACCTTTTTTTAAGTTTTTTTATTCCTAACTAAATTATTTCTTAATTTATTGTCTATAACTTTCTAAATTAATTTTTACCAAGTTCATCTGCTACTAATATTGCTGCAAAAACATCATCAGCAGTAACTTTAAATGGCATATTATGAATTGTTTCTCCTTCAGCTGTACTTGCTTTTGCTACTTCATACAATCTTTCTTTTGAAACACTTCCCATTCCTAATTCAGCTAATGTTGTTGGAAGTCCTACACTCTTACAAAAGTCTACAACTTTTTTAATTTCACACAAACATCTATTTTCTAGAACTAATTGCGCTATTGTTCCAAATGCTACTTTTTCTCCATGATACATATGGTGCCCTTCTTCTAAAATAGTAAGACCATTGTGAATAGCATGAGCTGCAGCAAGTCCTCCACTTTCAAATCCAATTCCACTTAAATAAGTATTTGCTTCAATTATATTTTCTAAAGCTTTTGTGACTACTTTATTTTCTACTGAAACTTTAGCTTTTAATCCATCTTCAAATAATGTGTCTTTACATAATTCTGCAATGGCAATAGCTGCTTTTGTAATACCAGCTCCAGCAATTGAAGTAGCATTTGCATCGACACAGGCTTTAGCTTCGTAATAAGTAGCAAGTGCATCCCCAATTCCAGCTACAAGAAGTCTAGCAGGTGCATTTACAATTACATTTGTATCCATTATTACCATATCAGGATTTGCTTTTAAGAATAAATATTCTTCAAATTCTCCATTTGGAGTGTAAACTACTGACAAAGCACTACAAGGTGCATCAGTTGACGCAATTGTCGGAACAATAAATACAGGAATATTTTCATAATAAGATACTGCTTTTGCTGTATCAAGAGTTTTTCCTCCACCTATTCCAAATATTGCATCACAGTTTTTTTCTTTTAGAATATCAATATTTCGATTAATTTCATTTTTAGAACATTCTCCTCCAAAAACTTCAATATGGTAATTGATACCTTCCTTTTTCAAAAACTTTCTACAATTTTATCCTTAAAATTATCAAAAAAATAAATTTATCTACAAGAAGATACGCTCCTTTACTACCACGTAATTTATAATAAGTTGCTAAATTTTGCAATTTCATCTTTTCCTTGAACATATTTTTGATGGTGAATTAATAATTTTTTTCTCATAAAAAATCATCTCCTATAAAAATTAAATCTTTATTTATTATTACAATTATAACTTATTTTTCAATAAAAGTCAATTAAAACCAATAACAGTTTCTTGCAAATTTTCTATTGATTTTCATATCTTTTTTTATCGCATCTACAAACACTTTTTCTTCACTCGATAAAAGGTATTGAATCTTGATTTGAAATATGTCCATGATACCAAGGTTTTGATTTGAAATATCCTTTCAAATCTCCTGTAAAAATGTATCCTTTTTCTGCATACAATGTGTTTCTTAATAATCGAAGTTTTTCTTTAGAATAATTTTTCTAATACTGATTCATTTCCATTTACTACTTCGTCCATTACTTCATGTAATTCATCTAATTCTTCTCCACTATCATTATTTGATGTCTGTGTTTGTGATACAGAACCATCATTATTAATATTTGGTAATCCTTCTTTTTCTCTTACCGCATTAATAAAAGGCTTTTTTTGTAATCTGTCAATCGAATTGTATCTTGGTCAGCTACAGTTCCATGATACCAAGATTTTGAATCAAAATAATTTTTTTCAAATCTCCCGTAAAAAATATAACCTTTTTCTGCATACAACGTATTTCTCAATAATCTCAACTGATCTTTTTGAATATTTATTCAATGCATCTGTATTACCATTTGTAACAACTTCTTCCATTAATTTATGTAATTCATCTAATTCAGGTGCTGATTGATCATTACTTGGCTGATCTGTTGCAGTATTCGTAGTATTTGTATTATTGTCATTAATTGTTGAAATCGATGCTATTCCATCATTTGGATTACTTTTTGGTAATGCTTTTGAAGCATTAATTACTGAAAAATACTAAAATACCAATAAACAAAACTACTGAAACTATTCCTGCAATATATATCATAAATATTATTTTCCAGTATTTTTTTGTAATTAATAAAAAAATTTCTTAATCTCATTCATGCTTTTACTAAATTTATAATCTGATAAATTCCCACCTGATGCAAATAAATTTTTTTCCTGCAAATATTATTGGAACCCCTATTATTGCCCCTATTATTGTAAGTGAAGTAAGCACTCCTTCTATCATCAAAATAATTCCTATTATTTTTATGTATAACTGATATCCAATTAATCGAATGTGAACTACTCCCACTTTTTAGAAGCGGGAGCTTCTTGGGAAGTACCTGCTTTTGCTAGCCAAATATATTTACCAAGCTCTTCGGACAGTCCCTGTCCTGTTTTTTTATTTCCTAATATTTCAACATTTCTTTTCCAACATCTCTTATATTCAGTGCCGCATTGTAATCTCTATCAATTTCAATTCCACAGCACTCACATTTATAACTTCTTTCTGATAATTTCAGCTCCTCTTTAATATTTCCACATTTACTGCAAGTTTTCGACGATGGAAACCACTTATCTATCTTCAAAAATTGTTTCCCTAAAAACATCAGTTTATACTCAAGCATTCTCAAAAACATTCCCCATCCATTATCTCCTACACTTTTCCCAAAATTTAATGCCTGGCTAATCCCTTTCATATTCAAATCCTCAACAACCACAGCATTGTATTCTTCAGACAATTTTTTCGATAATTTATGTAAAAAAATCTTTTCGACAATTTTTGATATACTCATGTAATTTTGATATTTTTTTGATTTTTTTGCTTATACCAATTTTTTTAGAAAAATTTCACTTTTTCTTGACAATGATTTTTTTGTGATTCTTTCAATTTTTTTCTCCAATATCCTAAAATATCTTGGATAATCAGCTCTTTGGTTTTCAGAACTGACAAATAATTCAGGCATTGAAAAATCAAGTCCAATTACTTTATCATTACTAGCTACCTTTTTGAATTTCCTTTTCCAAATTCCGTCAAAATAGAAACATAGTAATTTCCATTACTGTTTGTCAATGTTACCGATTTTATTCTATAATTCTTTTGGTATTTCTCTATGATATTTCAATTTTACTTTTTTTCAATTTTGGCAAGACCAAATATTTATTTTTCCTCAATTCGGATTGAATTATTCACACAATTTGTCGTGTAACTTTTAACATTATTCTTTTTAGATTTGAACCTTGGAAACTTCGTCCTCTTCTGAAAAAAATTTCGTAAACGATCGTTTTACATTCAATTGAGCATTTGAAAGTGCTAGACTGTCTACTTCTTTTAGAAATTGATTTTCACTCTTCAAACTGGCAGGTGTAACTATTTTTATTTTTTTCCAGTTTCTTCATAAAATTTTATTCGCAGTATACAAAAATCGTATTGTAAACAAAACGAACACATCCAAAAGTCTTATTTATCAATAATTTCTGCTCTTTATTTGGATAAATTCTATATTTGAATGCTAAATTATATTTCATGAAATTACACCTCCTTTTGATTTTGAATATTATTTTTAATTATTTCTATTCGATATTTTATACAAAAATTGTATCATAGGTATATCCTTTTTTTCAATTTTTACAAAAAAAGCAATTCATCTCCCACTTATAGAAGTCGGAGACTTCTTGCTATCTTTTGTTAAAATTTTCTTCAAATCCTTATTATAAAAAAATAAATTTCCTTTTTTTCAGCTTATATTTTATCACTCCAACAAAAAAAGAGACTGAAAAAAATCCAATCTCTCAATATTTTTTTAATACTTCTTTTTAATTTCATCCTCAATTTCAATACCAACATTTCTCACAAAAAATTATTCCAACAATCAACAAAATATAATACACAAAAAACCATCCATAAATCTATTTTTTTCCAGCCACATTCAACTGTAACATAGAATTTTGCTTCCCATAAAAATAAATCCTTCAAAAGCATTGTAAATCGCTTGTGCTACTGGCACAAAAAAATAAAAATTTAAAAAAATTTTTAATTTTAAAAATATTTAATAAGGTTATTGAAAATAATGCTTCGATTAAAAACAGTTCCAATCGGAACTCAATAATATTCAACAAAAAAATGAAAAATAATGGCAATTTTTTTCAAAATAATACAAAAAAATAATGGCATACTTACAATTTGAATACAAAAGGCTTAAAAATCGTTAATTTTAGGCTGTCCTTCAAAATTCCATTTTTCCATTTTTTTCCAAAAATTTAATATTTATAATTCTTTCTATATGTGGATACACAAAAATAATCGCAACCACAGCTGCGTATGACAATTGCATCGAAATATCCGTTATCGCATATGGATTTAGAACCAAAAATCACAATTAGAGAAATCATAAGTGATTTTTTTACTATCTTCTTGTTGAAACAAAATTCTAGCCAAAAATCATCATCGCCCCCATAATATACGCCCTCAAAATTCCTGGAGACATTCCAACCAAAAGTACAATAAAGAGTCAACGCAATCAACGAAAAAAATATACTTCCACTTGTATGCTAAATTCACAGTATCCAAAAATTTTCACAATTCCAATTACGACCAAACTAATATGTGTTCCTGAAATTACAATCAAATGTGCCAATCCCGTATATTTAAATTTATCCTTCATATCCTTGGAAACTTCTGATTTTTCCCCTAAAACTGCTGCTCGTGAAAACGCATAAAGATTCTCTTCCGTCATAAACAAATCATCAAAAAAATATTTAAAAATATACCTTCTAAAAATTATTCAATTTCGATTCCTTGTATCCCTATAATTTTTTTCCTTCAATTGTCGTAAATCCCTTTTTTTCGTAACAACTTTTTTTCACATCAAATCGCATTAAATAATACCCATAACTCAAATTTTTAGTATTTTTAATACTCGCTTGTTTCCCAAATATTTATTATTCACTTTCTGAACCACCCCAGTAGAACCATCAATTTTCACATACAAAATCTTCTCGCCTTTCAGCTCTCCATTAAAAGTAACATACTTCAAATAGCAATTAAACAAAATCACTCCCAACGCCAACAATATCCCAAAAACTTATAATTTTCTTAAAATCTTCCAACGATAACTTTTTATTCCAAAAATTTTTCTAAATTCCTCAACTCCACTTTTCCCAATTACTTTCTCCAACATTTACAACTCCTTTTCCCACAAAACCGATTTCGAATAATCATCCTTTACATTAATCGGCTCCTTCGCCTTATAAATACTAATAATCGGAAATTTCGCAGCATTTATCGTATTCGTAGAAATTCTATAAAATATTTTGTCACCTTTTTTTATTTAACAAATAAATCGAAAAATCCCTCTCAAAATTCCCTTCATTAGTCGTACTTCTAACAAAAATCATCATTTTTCTTCATGTTATTTGTCATATACGAAATTTGATCAGAAATAATCATTTTATCTATAATATTTTTTTGTATTTTCCTAAAAAAACTGTTTTTTTAGAAATCTGAAAAATCTAAAAATATATTCTTTTTTTATTATGTTGTGAATACTGCTGAATCTTCCTAACAAACTGACTTATATTTCTCTTTTTGAATTGCAAACTCCTGTTTTTCCTTCTGTTTCTGCAAACTAATCGAAACAATCGAAAAATAAAATCATAACAATCGACGTGTATAACAAAACCTCAACGAGCGTAAACCCGCTATTCCCTCTTTTTCATTCAAAATCAACCCCTCAATTTCATAATTTAAAATAGATTTCCCCTTTTTGAATCTATAAATTTATGCTTTTTAACAAAAAAACTCAAATAATTTTTTTATTATCTGAGTTTATTATAACTTATTTTTTTAATTTTTTTCTAGATGTTTTTTTAATTTTATTTTAATTAATCCACCACATTAAGTGCAACCCCAAAACTTATATACCGATAAAAAAATCATTATTCACCTTATAATCTTCCACCAATCTCCACTCATTTCCAACTTTTTCAGCAAAAACTTTTTACGTCTCCTTCCAAATATTGAATATTATTTCTTCGAGACAATTCTAAGAAAAAAATTCTGTCATTTTTTTCAGTATTGATTCTTGATATTCTCTTTCTGTCATTTGTTTTATTTTCACAGAATTTTTGGTTTATATATTTTTTTATAATTTTTCCATTTCATCCATATAAGCCGCAAAATTGGGTGCTTTCATGTGCACAATCAATATCGCTTGATTCCCTTTAATTTCTGTATTCAAGATTTTTGTAAGAAATTTTTCATTCGCTTTAATTAAATAATTTATAGTATTTTTCATTTGTTTTATTTGTCACAAGGTTATCTATTTTTTTCAAATCCTCACGATCAGACTTACTAACGCTATTTCCCACTATTTCATCTGTTTTTTTCGTAGAATTTTTCACGATTTTTCCGTATATTGCTGTCTAATATTTTTCAGGATTTTTAAAATTACCAATATATTCTTCAAATGCCTTATTTACAACATTTTTTTCATTTTTCACACCTATAACTTTTTGTAGAAAAAAATTATTTTTTTCGATTGTGTCGTCGTCCCTACTACTCCAGTTTTTCGTAAAACTTACCACCCCAAAAAGCAATGCTAACAAAAATCATTCTCTTTTTCATACAAAACACTCCTCTTTTATTGATTTTTTTCTCTTTTTAAACCAACTTTTTTTCCACATCTTCCAAAGATTCATAACCTTTCATCTTAGTAATATTTTTCCAAATTTTTCTTTGCTAAATTAATTCCCTGATTCAATGATTCCTGAATGTATTTAAAAATACAATTTCAAGGTTTTTATAGAATATGACGATAACTCTCCTTTCAAGTAAGTTTCAATCGAAACATAATTTGGAGTGTCGTCCTTTGAATGTAAAGGTCTAGCCCGAGAAGCCAATTTTGGATACTTGTTAATCATTTCTTCTTCCCATTTCAAATAAATTTCCACAATTTCATTCACCAAATCTTTTTTTCTCTTGAGAAATCAGCGTTATGAAGTCCTTTTATTTGAGCGTATTCATCCGGTGCACTAAATTCCATCATTCGAGCATATTTTTTTCTCCAACAATATTAATTTCCTTGTGTTTTTGCCAAAATTAAATCTTCCAAATAGCTTCTCAAAATATTAATTGGCATTGTTTCCCACTGACTTTTTCTCATAACAACAAATTCATCAGGATTATTCTGACATTCAGCTCTTCCTTCTGTATGATGAACCATTTGAAAAAACATCCATTCTCTCTCTAATATTTGCTCTATTAATCTCTCTTTTAACATATTTTTCCTGTTCTTCAGTCATTTTTCTTCGCTCATAATTATCACAACTACTTTTTTTAAATCATAAATTAAAAATTCTATTATTTCAATAATTTACTAACAAAAAATAGTTCCCTTTCTTCAAATTTTCTAATTTTTAATCTAACATTGGCGGCCAATTTCTTAATTTTTTTCATCTTGAATCGATTGTTGCACCAAAGGCCCGTAATCTTGCAGAAAAATCACTTTGCATATATGGATTTACAAGATTTTTGATTTTTGCAATTCCTCGATAATATCGCCACAAATTTTTTTCAATTATTTGCACTTTCAATCTTGCATTATCAAATGAAGCTTTTACCAACTCATTCAACATTGCATGTGTTTTAAATCCCAATATTTTCAACCTTTTTCAATCCTCTATGCTGCCACTTGTAAAATGGCAAATATTCTTTATTTAACAAATAAATCATATGAATCGCCTCAGAAATAAATTCTGTTTCAGCCAATCGTGCCGCCACAAATTCCTCACGTTGCATACATCTCAAAAAATTATATTGCCCAGACTGTGCAATTTTCATACATCTCGTTGCAATTTTGTTACGCCGAATATCTTCAGGAAAATACTTTTTCAATTTATCACGAATTTCTGTAAATTTTCCCAAATTATCAAAAAAAACTTCTCCATTCGTAGCTGTTGCCAATGAATTTTTCTGGAATTAAACGCCAATCATACAAATTCTCTGGTGCATCTTCCATTCCCAAAAATTTGTAATACCAGTCATTCATATTAAGAACTCCTCTTCTATCATCGCCATACTCACTCACAACCAACGCTGGAAATCCCATAAATTCTTTCGGAAGCTCCCTCAATTTTTGCTCTAACTGAACTCCATATTTTTCAAAGTCCTTAGACATCAACCAAATACAGCAAGATGGTCCAAAATCATGATCCCTAGAAATTTCATCATCAAATCCAAAAACATTCCGAACCTTCTCCAACCAGTCCAATCGCCATTCTTTCCAACAATTCAGGAAACTCTTCTTTTAAAAATGGAAGATAAATTTCCTCAACATATTTTCTTGAAAGTTCCAATCCTTTCATTTTCTCCATGTTTTCTCCTATCCTATATTTTCCAATCTCTAATTACTTCGTTTGCTCCAAAACTTCCTTAACCATCTTAATATTTTCCATCAAATTCTGATAATTCGCACTATTCTCTCCAAAAGTATTTCTACAAATTTCCGCACTTTTCTCAAAAAATTCCAACGCCTTCTCAAAATTTCCATCATTAAAATACTGAATCGCCAAATTATTCAACGACGCTGAATACAAATTATGTTCTTTCCCAACAATTTTTTCAATCAATTTCAACGATTTTTCTAAAAACTTCATGCGATTTTTCATTTTCACCAACTTTTGCATACGGAAATACCATATTACTTAATGTTGTCGCATATTGCAATCCATTTTCTGGATAATTTTCCAATATTTCCAAACTTTTTTCATGCAATTCCAACGCTTCCTTATACTTCCCAACACCTTGATAAAACAACCCTAAATTATTACAAACACTCGCATACAAATAGTCATTTTCCAAATTATTTTTCTCATAAATTTCCATTGTTTCTAAATATAATTTCTCAATTTCATCATTTTTCCCCATAAAACGGTAAGTTTCAGCCAAATTCAAATTACAAGTTGCATACGGAATTGTATCTTTCCCGTATTTTTTTCACAATAATTTTTTTGTGCCTTCAAAAGAGATTTTTACAGCTTCGTCAAACTCACTCACATATTTCAAAGTTCCTCCAACTTCATTCAATATTTTTATATTCTCATCACTTTCTTCACCAAAAAAACTTCCTCAGTCAATTTTGCCAATTCCTTTAAAAATCACAACTTCTTCAATAACTTTCCCCTGTTGCATATAGCTATTTCTCAATTGAGTTAATTCATTTTATTCTTACTTTTTTTCAAATATATCTGACATAATTTCCCTTTCTTTTTCCACTTTTTATTTTCTATATTTTTCCATAACAAGCGACCAATTTCCACTCATAAAATCTATAAATTTCTTAACAATATTTCCAATGCTCTTTAAAATGAAATATTCTTCACTTTTTAGCAATTGAAAAAAATTAAAGATATCCACCAATATTATACCACATTTTTCAATATTTCTCCCACAAAAATACGCCATTTCCCAAAAATATGGGATTTGACGTATTTTAACAAATAATTTTAAATTTTTCTTATTTTTAGTTTTTACTTTTTAGATGCTGGTTTTTGTTTCTTTTTACTTCTTCTTCAGTTTCAGGAACATAATCAGCTCCATAGTAGCTCTAACTAGAATTTCTTTCAATTCAGAAATTAGTGGGTATCTAGGATTTGCTGCTGTACATTGGTCATCAAATGCATTCAATGCCATTTCATCTACAGCTTCCAGAAGTCTTTTTCAGGTACTCCCCAATCTCTAATTGTTTGTGGTATTCCAATTTCTTTTTTTAATTGCCATAATTCCTTCGATTAATTTATCTACTTTTTTTCTTCTTTTGTTTTAGCATCTTTTCCAAATCCTAAATGATCAGACATTTCTGCATATCTTTGCATTGCATTTGGATATCTATATTGTGGGAAAAACTCCCATTTTTGTTGGTGCATCAGTTGCATTATACTTAATAACTTCTTCTAAAAATCAACGCATTTGCAACTCCATGTGGAATATGGAATTGTCCTCCCAATTTATGTGCTAATGAGTGATTTATTCCTAAGAATGCATTTGCGAATGCCATTCCTGCAAGACAAGATGCATTTGCCATTTTTTTCTTTTGCTTTAATTGCATATGATCCTTCTCTTACTGATTCTGGTAAATATTTAAATACTAATCTTGCTGCTTCCAATGAATATGGTTTTGTATATTCAGTTGCCATTACAGAAACATAAGATTCCAAAGCATGTGTAAATACGTCAATTCCTGAAGCTACAGTCAAACCTTTTTGGCATTGTTAACATTAATTCGGATCATTTATTGCTACATTTGGTGTCAATTCATAATCTGCTAATGAATATTTTACTCCTGTTTCGTCATCAGTTATAATTGAGAATGGTGTTACTTCTGAACCAGTTCCAGCTGATGTTGCAACTGCTATAAATTTAGCTTTTTGTCCCATTTTAGGGAATGGTAAAATTCTTTTTCTAATATCCATAAATCTCATTGCTAAATCTTTTAAATCTAGTATACGGGTGTTCGTACAATACCCACATAATTTTAGCAGCATCCATTGCTGAACCTCCACCAAGTGCAATAATTACATCTGGATTGTACTCTAACATTGCTTTTGCTCCTTCTTGAGTTGAACTCAATAACGGATCTTCTTTTACATCAGAGAAAATTCTAAAATCAATTCCAATTTCTTCTAATACTTTTGTAATGTGATTTGCATACCCTAATTCAGACAACGCTCTATCTGTTACAATAAACGCTTTTTTATGTTCGCCTTTCAATTCTTCTAGAGCAGTTGGTAATGAACCATATTTAAAGTACACTTTTTCAGGTATTCTAAACCACAACATATTTTCCCTTCTTTCTGCGATTGTTTTTACGTTAATCAAATGCTTAACTCCAATATTTTCAGAAACAGAGTTTCCTCCCCAAGAACCACATCCTAAAGTCAATGATGGCTCTAATTTGAAGTTAAATACATCTCCAATTGCTCCTAATGAAGCTGGCATATTTATCAAAGTTCTTCCTGTTTTCATTTTTCTTCCGAATTCGTCGATTTTTTCTTTTTCAGCCAAGTTTACATAAAGTGCCGAAGTATGTCCTAATCCACCTAATTCAACCAAAGCCTCAGCTTTTGCTAATGAATCTTGATAATCTTCTCCTTTATACATTGCCAATACTGGTGACAATTTTTCATGTGCAAATGGTTCTTCAATATCCACTGAATCAACTTCTCCAATTAACACTTTCGAAGATTTAGGAATATCCAATCCTGCCATTTTAGCAATCACATAAGCACTCTTACCAACTACATCTGCATTCAAGTTCCCGTTAATAAACAAGATTTCTCTTACTTTATCTTTTTCCTCTTCATTTAAGATGTATGCACCTCTATCTAAAAATTCTTTTCTAACTACATCATAAATTTCTTTATCAATGATTACTGCTTGTTCTGTCGCACAAATTACACCATTATCAAATGTTTTAGACATTAAAACATAGTTTACTGTCATTTTGATATCAGCTGTTTTATCAATTACAACTGGTGTATTTCCTGCTCCAACTCCTATTGCTGGTTTTCCTGATGAATAAGCTGCTTTAACCATTCCAGGTCCTCCAGTCGCAAGAATCAAGTCAGCATTTTGCATTAATTCTCTTGATAATTCAACACTTGGTTGATCTATCCAACCAATAATATCTTTTGGTGCTCCATATTTAACTGCTTCTTCCAAAGCAATTTTAGCTGTATAAATTGTACTTTTTGCTCTTGGGTGTGGTGACAAAAATAATCCCATTTCTAGTTTTCAAAGTTAATAATATTTTTGAAAGCTGCTGTCGATGTTGGGTTAGTTGTAGAATTACCCTGCAATAATCCCAATTGGAGTGGCTACTTTTTACTCCATAAGATTTATCTTCTTCCAAAACACCACAAGTTTTTCATCTTTATATTTATTATAAATATATTCTGAAGCAAAGTGGTTTTTATAACCTTATCTTCAATTATACCCATTCCAGTTTCTTCAACTGCCATTTTTGATAATGTTATTCTTTCATCATTAATTCTTTGAGCTACTTTTTCTAAAAATTTTATCTACTGTTTCTTGATCAAAAGTTGAAAAATTCCTCCTGTGCTTTTCTAACACGACTAATCAATCCTTTCAATCCTTCTAAATCTTTTACTTCTGCCATTTTGTCCTCCCAATATTTTTAAATCTAATTGATTTTTTTATAAATAACAAAATTTATTTCCGTAAAACCATCAAACTAATTCAAAATAAATCTAATACTTTATATTTTTACTATTATATTCAGTATATTTCAATTTTTAAAATAGTAAAAATGACTTTTTAATATTTTGTAATTTTTAGTATATCACTATTTCATCAAACATCTTTTTCATAAAGAATTTATTGTGATTTTTTTCTTTTTTTACTTTATTAATAATACTCCTTTTTCTTCCAAAATGTCAAGTGATTTTTCTTTTTTTATTAATATTGATTTTTTTGTAATTTTTAAAGCTATAATAAAAAAGCCTAGAAAACTATAAAAAGTGAGGAAAATAATTATGAATAATTTAAAAACAAATATTAGAAATAATCTTATAAAAACAACGAAATTCTCTATCTATCAATATCGTTCGTGAATATTCTGACTCAATAATAAAAAATTTAGCTCCTTTCATCGAAAAGGCCCAAAAATATCATGATTTTCATGAACATGCAAAACAAGTAAAAAATTAGTGATTTAATTGAAATGTATCCTACTAAAACTTTTTATTCCAAAAATTTTTTTCCAAAAAGACAGATGAAAAATCAACAAATATCAAAAGACGAGTTAATTCTCCATAAATTTGGCTATTACGAATCTTCTTCAGAAAACTTTTACGATGAAAAAAATCCTCGATTTAATCATTGTTCCAGGACTTGGCTTTGATTTAGAAAAACAGAATTGGTTTTGGAGGTGGATTTTATGATACATTTTTGACTCGATTGAGAAAAAGATGGCATTGATATTCCATTTGTAGCGATTTGCTATGATTTTCAGATAATTGAAAAAAGTTCCAGTTGAAGGACATGATGTGAAAGTAGATTTTATCGTAACTGAAAGGGAATTTACTGAAATTTAAAAATCACAATCTTTTTGACTGTGATATCAAACTTAATTATAACTAAAAAAATCTGTTATGAGTAAAACTAGAAAACTTTATTAATAATAATCAATAAAAATCTGCTTTTCTTAATAATTTTTCTGATTACTGCTTCCTCTAAATTTTAATTTTTGGATCATGTAATGCTTGTATAAATTTCCCATCCACCAAAACATCGATGTACTCTAAACAATGCTTTTTCTCCTCATCATTTTTAACCTGTTCAAGCGTATATCCTGTATAAAGCCAAATATTTTTTTTAGTCTTTTCCTTCAAAAACTTCAAAACTTCCAACATTTCAGTTGGATTAAACAACGGATCTCCTCCACTTATCGTAATCCCATCCAACAACGTATTCGCATTTATCTCCTCTGCAATCTCTTCTAGTTTTTGAAAGTCAACAATGTTCCGTGTTTCGGATTCCAGGAATACTCATTATGGCAGCCAGGACAAGCGTGCGAACATCCCGAAAAATATAGCGAATATCTCAATCCCACACCATCCACTATCGTCTCTCTATACACATTCAACAATCTTAAAGTGAATTCTTGTCCCATTTTTCCTCCTTCTACTGCCATTTTTCACAATATTTTCAATAATATTTTCTATTATTTTTTACAATTTTCTAATCACCTACTTTATTACAGATTTATTTCAATCCATGTTTAATTCTATCTTTTTCTTCAGCTTTTTTAGCACTATTCCAGCTATCTAAATCACCTGTCAAAAGTAACCAGTTATTCTTCTAACCCTTTGAAATATGGTCACTGTGACAAATCGGACATCTATCATAAACAATTCCTTCATATCCACAATCCTTACATCTATCAACTGGATGATTTATAGAACCATACCCGATTTGGCTATCTTTCATCACTTTTACAATTTTCAAAATTACTCCAATATTTTTTCGAGCTTCTCCATCTAATTCTACATAAGTAATGTGTCCTCCTCTAGTTAATTCATGGAACGGTGCCTCTTTTCTAATTTTTATCAAAAATACTAATACTTTTCTTAACATCAATATGGAATGAATTAACGTAATAATCTCTATCTGTTACATTTTTCAATTTCCCCATATTTTTCTCTATCCATTCTCAAAAATCTTCCAGCCAAACTTTCTGCAGGTGTCGCAATAACCGAATAATTCAAATGTTCCTTATCCCTCAATTCCACAGCAATTTTCGACATTTCTTTTATCGCATCATACAATGTTTGGTAAGCCACTTGATTTTGACTATGTTCTTCATCAAAAAAAGCGCATACATCGCATTCGCACCACCGACAAATCCAATTGATAAAGTTCCAGTGTTAATCGCATTCTGAATCTCATCATTCATCGATAACTCTCCTAAACCTTTCCACAAATTATTAGACGCCATAAATGGAAAACTGTTTTTACCAACGCAGTTTTCTGAAAAATCAAAATCTCTCCTTCAATTGTTCTCCAACAAAATACGTCATTTCCTTTAACTTTTTCAATAAATCTTTCCGATAACATCTTATTTTTCAATTCTAATTTTTCTTGCTCACTAGAAAATTTACCTTGTTCTTCAACTCTTCAATTTCTTTTTCCACATTTTTTTCTAACTTCAATCGCTATTCTCGGAAAAATTAATACTTGTAAACGAAATATTTCCACGCCCAAGACTTGTTCTCTCTCCATTTACATTTTCAAAAACCCTTGTTCTACACCCCATTGTTGCAATTTCATATTTTGTATCTTTCAGGATCTTCGGCTTTCCATTTTTCATGCTTATTAAACTCTGTATCTAAAAAAATACAAAATTTGGAAATAATCTTCGGCTGAGTCGTTCTACAGGCCAACAACAACAAATCAAAAATTTGGTGTCTTAAATTTATATTTTCAGAAAAAAATTAGGACTGTCAATTTCCTCAAAAATTTCTTCACTATTTTCCAACGCAAATTGATAATCTTCCTCATCAAAGTTCACGCCTTCCTTTACTTTAAAAATTTGAATTGGAAAAATAGGTGTTTCTTTTTTCCCTAATCCAGCTTCTGTCGCCTTCAACAATTCACGAACAACCATTCTACCTTCTTCAGAAGTATCTGTTCCATAATTAATTGACGAAAATACAACTTGATTTCCACCACGTGAATACATCGTATTCAAATTATGCAAAAATCCCTCCATCGCTTGATAAGTTTCAAGTCTAGTGTCATCATAAGCAATTTCCAGCAATCTTTTTATATGCTTTTCATTTATTTTTAAATGTTCTGATAATTTTTTAATCGTTTCATCATCCACTTTAATCGTAGTTACAACACTATTTATAAAAGGCTTTTTACCTCTTGATTAATTTCATCCACATAATCCAAAAGATAAAAACTTAATAATCTATATCTAAAATATCTTCTAAACGATTTTAACACACCTTTTGCCATAAAAAAATCAAACGCTGGAATTGCTTGACCACCGTGTTGTTCATTTTGGTTTTGTTTGAAAAATTATTGTTGCCAAAGTTGCATAAGTCGAAATACTTTTTCGCTTCTCGAATAAATCCGTGCTTTTGTTTTGAAAACCATTCTCAAACATCGGTTTCAAGTCATATTGAAGACAAGTCGTGGTTTTACTTGGATAATAGTCCATGTCGTGAATATGAATTTCCCATTTTTATGTGCTTCACTAAACTTAGGAGAAATCAAATTCTGCAAAGTATACATTTTTGAAATTTCACTCCTAAGTCTCATCATTTGCCCAGCTGGTGTTGAAGCCGACATATTTGCATTTTCATTATTAATATCATTTTTCACATTTACAATCCCCGATATTATTTTATTTATATCTTCCGTCAAAAAAATTCTTTTCATTTTTAATTCCTCCCATAACTAAAAGCCAATTTCAGTTCCTATTTTAAATCTCATTTTTTTATTTTATTCTATTTTCCAAAATTGAACTTTTATTATCTAAATCATATAAAAATATTAATCATTCATTTTATTCAATCGCTATTTTCACTAGTTTTTCAAAAAGCTAATATCTATATTTTTATATTTATCTTTTTAAAAGTATACTATATCTAGTTTTTATATAAAATATAACACAATATTTAGTATTCTACAAATATATTTTATATATTTGTAGATTTTTCTACAAAAATTTTACAACCATTATTTTTATTTACTTTTCCTCCCTTTCTTATTCTTATTATTAAATTTTTAATGTTTCGTTTTTATATATTTTTAATTTTTCATAAAAATCTTATTTTTCTATCCCCTAATTTTATTGCTTTAAATGATTTCTCGTGTTAAAATTAATATAGAAATATAAATTTATTTAGAAAAGAAGGTAATTTTTATGAAAAAATTTTTGGACTGTTGTACTGCTAATATTTGCGATTTTCTTTGCAATTAGTTGTGGAGGAAAACACCCTGCTGTAAAGAATTTTGAGAAAGAAATGTCGATTTTTACAAAGTGGTGATATCGAAAAAGATGCCTAATGTGAAATCAAATGAAGAGTTTAAAAAAACTTAATGAAGATACTTTTTGAAACTTTTAAAAAATGGTTACAAAAATTACATATAAAGTAAATAAGTTGAAACTGACAAAAATACTGCTAAAATTAATGTTACTATGAAATCTCCGGTTTATCTAATTTAGTTCAAGATGCTTTACAAAAAATAATGTCTACATCACCTAGTGAAATGGCAGGTAAATCACAAGAAGAATTAAATAAAAATGGGAGAAAAATTATGGTTGACTTGATAAAAGAAAAATTATCTAGTTCAAATGTTAAATATAGAGAAAAGACATTTGATGTTATTTACAAAAAGACGGTTCTGAATGGACAATAGATCCTACTGAAAATTCTGAATTTTTTTGATATGACTACTTTTTGGAATGTTATCTCGGAAAAATAAAGTTTTTCCTTTACTTTAAACAACATTAATGATACAATATTTAATAAGAAAAATAATCAAATCGTTATAAATTATAAAAAAATTAACAAAAATAAATACTAAAAAGAGGTGAATTTGTGAAAGAAAAATTTTAATTGTTGACTTTGGGTCGCAATATACTCAATTAATTGCAAGAAGAATTAGAGAAATGGAAGTTTACTGTGAAATCGTTCCATTAATCGATGTGATTAAAAATGGAACTGAACCTGTAAAAGGAATTATTCTTTCGGGAGGACCTGCTTCAGTTTATGAGGAAGATGCTCCAACAGTTGATAAAAGCTATTTTTTTGATTTAGGATTACCTATTTTTAGGAATCTGTTATGGAATGCAATTAATTACTCACTTAAATGGTGGAAAAGTTGAAAAAGCTGATTCGAGAGAATTTGGAAAAGCTATTTTAGAAGTTATAAACGGAGAAAATCCTTTATTTAAAGAAATTAAAAAACTTCTAGCATCTGGATGAGTCACAATGATCATATCACTGAATTGCCTGAAGGATTTGAAATAATTGCACAGACTGATTCTTCAATCGCTGCAATTACAAATAACAATGGAATTTATGCATTGCAATTCCACCCAGAAGTAGTTCATTCTGAATGTGGAACTGAAATTATTGCTAACTTTGTTTTCAATATTTGTAAATGTGAAAGAAACTGGAAAATCACAAGTTTCATTGAAGAAAAAACAAAAGCAATTAAAGAAATTGTTGGAGACGAACATGTTTTACTTGCATTATCAGGTGGTGTAGATTCTTCAGTTGCAGCTGTTTTGATTAACAATGCGATTGGAAGACAATTGACTTGTATGTTTGTAGATACTGGACTTTGAGAAAAGATGAAGGTAAAAAAAGTTTTAGAATATTATAAAGAACATTTTAATTTAAATATTGTTTTTTGTTGATGCGAAAGATAGATTTTTAAATAAATTAAAGGTGTAGATGAGCGAGCTAAAAGAAAAATCATTGGACATGAATTTATCGAAGTTTTCAATGAAGAAATTAGAAAATTAAAAGGTCAAGAAGGTGCAAAATTCTTAGCACTAAAGGGTACAATTTACCCTGATGTTATCGAATCTCAATCAATAAAAGGTCCTTCTCATACAATAAAATCTCACCACAATGTTGGGTGGACTTCAGAAAGATTTGAAATTTGAATTGCTGGAACCATTAAAAGAATTATTTAAAGATGAAGTTAGAAAAGTTGGACATGAATTGGGATTACCTGATACTATTATTAATAGACATCCATTCCCAGGACCAGGACTTGGAATTAGAGTAATTGGAGAAGTTACACCTGAAAAAGTAAGAATTTTTACAAGAAGCTGACGACATTTTTCATTAATGCTTTTGATGGAAGAAGGATTATATGGAAAAGTGGATCAAGCATTCGTTTGCTTTATTACCTGTTAAAACTGTAGGAGTTATGGGTGACCAAAGAACTTACGAATATGTAGCAGCTATCCGTTCTGTAAACACAATTGATTTCATGACTGCAACTTGGTCTAAATTACCTTACGAATTTTTAGAGATGTTGCAAACAAAATCATTAATAATGTAAATGGAATAAATAGAATTGTTTATGATATTTCTTCTAAAACCCTGCAGCTACAATTGAGTGGGAATAATAAAAATCAGCTTTTATACTAATTTTATCAAATTTAAGTAAAATCTTAAAATAAAAACTAAAAAGTATTGAATTTTTAAGAGGTGGAAAACCCACTCTTATTATTTTCTTTAAATTATTACAATTAATAAACCAAATAAAACTAGAAAAATTACAACCTTTTTGCTATAATTCTTAATTATAAGGAGGATGATTGAACGATGATGAAAATAGAACAACTAAACGTTAAACAATTTCTTGAAACTGGTGAGAAGAACCTTTTCTTGTTCCAGATTATCAGCGTCCTTACTCATGGGGAGAGGAAGAAATAGTAACATTATTTAACGATTTATTATTATTTACCGAGGGAGACGTTTCCATAAAAATTCCAATGACACTTATTTCTTAGGAACTGTTATCTCATTTAAAAATGAAAAATGGCGAACAGGAAATCATAGATGGTCAACAACGTATTACATCATTATTTTTTTGTTATTAAGAGCTATTTATACAAAGTTAAAAACTTTTTCCAAAAAGACAAACCTTTATGATGAACTTTTTAAGTGAAATCGAACCTATTTTATGGAAAAATGTAATCAAAAGTGAAGGTGCAGTAAAAAAATGTTTTAATCTCATCTTCCGTTATCAATGATGAAGGAAATAATATTTTAAAAGGTATTTTTAGAAAATGGGGTCACTAAGGAAGAGGCAAATGACAGATATTCATTAAATTACACATTATTTCAAAGATTATTTGATGGATTAGTTTATGAAAATCCAGGACTTATGTTTGAATTTGTCCGTTATGTATTAAATCGAAC